>ERZ773178.685-NODE-685-length-40228-cov-10.434446_pt1 | contig 40228 bp, 86 predicted proteins | sample MGYA00580533_ERZ773178 | MGnify/ENA primary metagenome ERZ773178 (study PRJEB29015, sample SAMEA2737859) | human gut metagenome | biome: human gut; feature: human-associated habitat; material: faeces | place: China | collected 2012 ...
TCGTGATTCCGTTGGGGTTCGAACCCAAGACCCACAGCTTAGAAGGCTGTTATACGGAACACAAATAAAATGCCTAAACAATAGCAACTTAAGCTATAGGCGAATAATCATTTTGCGGCAATTTTGCGACATTTTTTGCAAGCCTACTCCACAGAACATACAAATATACTTTACATTATCATTTCCTTTTCTGCTGATATTCCACAACTAAGAGCTGCTTCACATCTACTAAATCCAACTCTAAATCACGATAGGTAGGATTAAAGGAACGCAATATAAGCTTTCCATTATTCATATCCAAGTCGATGATACGCTTCAACAGAATACCTTCTTTATGAACTATGATATATTCCTTTCCGTCTATATGAAGTCCATTGCTCTTGACCATGTAGTCAGGGCAGACTTTACATATAACGATGTCTCCATTCTGATAAGCTCTAGACGAGCCATCATCCATAGAATCACCGCTTACCTCGAATGCTACGTACTTTTCTTTATCTTCCTTTACAATAGGGATTGTAGGGAGCGATGATATATATACATCATCTGCATATCCGCTGAGATAACCTGCATAAGCCATCTGTGGAACAAGAGGAACAAAGCTGACGCTTGAATTGATATTCGACTTGATGTCGTCATTAAACATCTTTCCTTCTCCAGTCTTAAGCCAATTCAAATTTAGCTGAGGGTAAGCCAAAGAGATATTCTTCAAGAAAGTCTCGCTAGGCATATCCGGCAACCTGTTAATTGCACTGGTATAGCTCTTACATTTCCGCAAGAAGAATGTAGTACTAATTCCCATCTCCGTACAGAATGGCGCAATTCTGCTTTTGTAGTTGTTGAATTTTTCAATATTAGCCTCCGGCTGCAACATTTCACCAGCTCCATTAGCTAGCCAATCCATATTAAGATCTGGGAATTTAGAATTTACTCTATAAGATACCCTTGCCGTGAACACACCATTTTTCCCTATGATTGGAAAGTTAGAGGCCACATCAGCTTTGTCGCAAAATTCACGTTTGGTAATTCCTTTATATTTAAGATACTCACGCAGTCTAGTCTTTGCGTTTTCGTTTTCGCTTACCTTTATAGGTGAAGAGATGAACATTTCCCCCATTCCTGTCCTAATATAACTTGGATTTACCTGCGGAAATTTTCTCGTTATAGCTTGCAAGCTTTTGGAAGATACACGATTAGTTATACGGCTTACGAAGCCATGTCCTAAGCCTACGGTCTCCTCGAATTTTTCATTTGAAGTGTAACCCAAAGCAGTGATTACAGCCTTCAGTCTTTCGTATGCACTATTCATAACCTAAAATTTAATACGCAGTAAGCGCATGTGTAACTTAATTTATGTAAACATTTAGAGTTTAAAGATAATAAAGGTTAATATAGTATATTTAAACACTAATTTGTTTGCATATTTGCGATACTTTTCTTATCTTTGCACTCGTAAACATTAAATATGTTGCAAATATACATAAAAATATCGTAACTTGCAAGAAATTTAATATATTTTTTGTAATATTACATAAAAAGGTGAGACACACCATAAAAACTGTAGAAAGAATATGTCATTAAGCGAGATTAAGCAATTAGTATCAGTCGCATTTCAAGCGGGACGGATGGATGCCCAATTCGAAATGGGCTTGCGTTCCGACAAGATACGCAGAAAGGATGCCGAATGCTATCTTGCATCAAAAGGATTCGAAAAACAGATGATTGACAAATGGGTCAAGAATAGGTTAATGAAAGAATATGTAGGTGATAGTAAAAACTCACCTAGATATTATTCTCTCAAAGAAATCAATGAACTTGTTGTTTCTTGTCAGATAAAGAAAATGATTATTTAAAATATACGACTATGGCAGAGAATAAGGCAGCGAAGCCTGTAGAAGGGCAGAGCGTAGAAATTAAGGATTATGAGTTTCGCCTCCTTGATGCAGATGAGATAGAAGTCCGTGTTGGTCAAGGTGGTAATCAGAAGTCACCGGACTGGTGTTCCTTATTGCTTTACAAGGACGCAAGATGTGACATGAGACGATTAGATGAGAAGTTCGGCATCTATGGTTGGAAACGTAAGCATGAGCTTATTGGTCAGAACCTCTTTTGTACGGTTTCCGTTTATAAAGAAGGTATCGGTTGGATAGATAAACAAGATGTTGGTACGCCAAGTAACACTGAAGCCGTTAAAGGTCAAGCAAGTGATTCTTTCAAGCGTGCATGCTCTTGTTTAGGTATCGGTCGAGAATTGTATACTGCTCCCAAGAAGATATTCATCAACCTCAACCGAAACACCGAATATTCTCAAAGCGGAAAGTTGAAGACAATTTTCCATGTAGGATATGTAGGTTATACTAACAGATGTATAACAAAACTCATCATTCAAGATGAAAATAACATTGTACGTTGGTATTGTGGCATGACCGAGCAAGAAGTTCTTGATTGGATGAATAAGCAGAAAGAAGTATATGGATGCTCCGAACCAGCTCCAAAGAGTGAGGAGGAAAAAGATGAAAATCTTAATGAGCAAAAACAGTATGCTTATCCACAATTGCAACAGGCTCAGATTTGGGAGGACGTTGATAGAGTTTGGAACGGATTTCCAGACCTTCAGAAGTCCGAAGAGTTTAAACGAAAATGTGCATTACGAAAGATGGAACTCGCACAGAGCAAGAAGGATTTAAAAGCAGTTTATGATGCTTATCCCGAATATCAAAAGAATGCAGAGTTCTTAGCTAAGTTGACACAATTTAAATCAAGATTAGTATGATACAATTGAATAACAGCGGAGTCCTTTATGAGGACTCCACACACCAGTACTTTTATGATGGTCGTGAATTGAGTGGTATTACAGGTATGCTTCATCAGTATGTATTCCCCAATATGTACTCTAACGTAAGCGAAGAGAGATTGAAGAAAGCTGCCGAAAAAGGCACTATTATCCATGAGCAGGTAGAGTTGTTTGCTTCATTGGGTATTGAGCCAGCCTCAGAGAGTGTCAGGGCTTTTGTCGCTTATATCAAGAAGAATGGATATGAGATTATAGATAGCGAATATGTCCTTCGAATCGGAGAAGACCATGCAAGTGCTATTGACTTGGTGATGCACAAGGATGATGCACCGGACGATGAGGTTGAGATTTGGGATATTAAGGGTACTTATTCCGTTAATAAGGAGTATGTGCGTTGGCAGAACTCGATGTATAAGTTCGGTTTCGAAACATTGAATCCTCATCTGAAGGTTACACGTATATGTTGTATGTGGTTGCGTGATGACGAGAAGCGTGGAACAATCTGTAAACTCATCCCATTAGGCAAGCCAAGACCTGCGAGTGATGTTAAAGATTTGTTCCGATGCGAGAAAGAAGGTCGTTTGTATAGTGATGATACAAAAACACCTTATTACATTATAGATAACGAAATCGCACTCATGGACGTTCAAGAGCGCATTGCTAAATTGCAAGAACAGGAAAAGGAGTTGAAGGCAGCTATCTTTGATGGTATGTCAAATGACAACCTCACATCTTATAAAACTTCAATTTACACTTATTCCTTGAAGTCTGCTTCTGAGAGGGTTACGTTAGACACGAAGGCTTTTGATGCGGATGACGAAGAGGCTTACAACCATCTATTGAAAAAGTATAAAAAGGTAACTAAGGTAAAGCCTAGTTTGACCTTGAAAAGAGTTGGATAATTTATTGTTTTATTAAATATTTTAAGTTATGGCTAATAGTTATAAAGGTAAGATTGTTGCTATCGAAGGCATTCAGTCTATTCAGAGACAAGGTAAAGAACCATTTGAAAAGAGACGTTTGATGCTTGATGCAACACGTTTCGATGGTTTGACAGGTGAACGTGGCTACGAAAAGCGCATCATCTTTGAATTCAGTGGTAAGAATGTACATGTTCCGGATGGTTTTAATGTCGGGGATATAGCAGAAGTATTCTTTGACGTTGAATCATATCAAGGAACGAAGAAGGATGGTACAACAGATTGGTTCACATCGGTTCGAGGCTACAAGATGCAAAAGATAGAAGCACAGAATAATGCACCACAAGGTGGAACGCAAGCTGCCGCTAACAATCCTTTTCCACCACAAGCTCCAGCCGCAGGTGCAGCCCCAATGCCACCAGCGCAGCCAAGTGGCAATAGCGCATCTGATGCACCATTTTAAACTTATTATGGTGGAGAATTAAGTTTCTCCACCTTTCATTAAAGAAAGATGGTATATAATATGTTGAATCCGGTCGAGCTTGAAAAGTTCGAGGAACGAACCAAGGCTATGATAACCAAAGCCAAGAAACTACAAGGTGATTATTATAATGAGAAGTTCTTTGTTGTTGACCTTAAAGAGAGGCAACAATCTAGGACAATCCAGCAGAATGCTTATCTGTGGGTAACAATCACTTACGTAGCTATCGAAGAAGGATATACTAAGGACTATATCGAACAAGAGTTCAAACGTGTAAATAAGGATGTTTTTCTTAGGGAGCGTGAGAATAAGCAAGGCAAGACCTTCCAATATTGGAGGCACATACCAGACCTTGATAAAGAAGAAATGTCTTTATGTATAGACCGATGGCTTCATCATTGCTCTATGGAAAGAGGATTATACATACCGACTCCGCAAGACCATGCTTATATGGTATGGCAGACGCAAGTGGAGAGGCAAGCAGAATTAAATAAAGAGTTTTTATAGGATGCTTGGTGTCGTAGCTCAGTTGGATAGAGCAAATGTTTCCTAAACATTAGGTCGTGAGTTCAAGCCTCACCGATACCACATTCTCTAACATAAAAAATAAAGAATATGAAATCATTAACAGGAAAGTATTTTATCGTAGGTGTTCGTTATGAGAAAACTCTAGAAGACGGAACGAACGCTAAAACTACAGAGCAATATGTTGTAGATGCCTTGTCATGGTCAGAATGCGAGGCTAAGACTACAGAAGAAATGGCGGTGTACACAAATGGTGATATGGAGATTGTCACTATGAAGAAAGCTGGTTTCTCCGAGTTGTTCCTTTCAGAAGTTGATAGTGAGGATAAATACTACGATTGCAGTATTAACATGATTACTATTGATGAAAAATCAAACAAGGAGAAGAAGACCAAGGTTCGTTATCTTGTGCAGGGTGATACCATTGAAAAGGCTCGTAAGAATGTAGATGAGATTATGGGTAAGACTATGATTGATTACAATATAACAAGTCTTAAGGAAACATCAATCATGGATGTATTCTTGCATATGGATAAATAGAAAAAAATAAGAGCAGAATTGCTTAAACTGTTTAAAATTTAGGGATATGATTTCATACAAGTACAAGCTATATCGGACGAAGAAGACGAAGCATTTGGACAAGATGCTCCGAGAGGCTTGCTATGTTTGGAATCATGCGCTTGTCTTGCAGAAGAGATATTACAAGTTGTATCACAAGTATATTCCTAGATTTACGATGTACAAACATTTCTCGAAACGTTATAAGCCAACCTTGCTTAATAGTCAGACCATTAGGGAAATCTTGGATAGATTGGATATTGCTTACAAGCGTTTCTTTAAGCACGATGCGAAGCGTCCGCCAAAGTTCAAGAAAGCATCTGAATTTAGTTCATTTGTTTTCAAACAAGGTGGCTATACCCTCAAGGGAAACGAGTTAGTGATAAACAAGATAAAGAAATCTTTCAAGTTCTCTTTAAGCCGTCCTTACGATGGCAAGGTCAAGAGGGTATCGGTCAAGCGCAACAAGCTGGGCGAATATTTCATTGTCCTTTGCTTAGATAAAGAAGCCGAGCCTTACGGAAAGTCACATGATGGTGCATCCGTGGGCATCGACTTTGGATTGAAGAAGTACATGACTTTGAGCGATGGTCGTGAGATTGACAACCCTCAGTTCCTTAAAGCTGACTTGCAGGAGCTTAGGCGCAGGTCTCGCAACCTCTCGAAGTGCAAGAAGGGCAGCAATAACCGCAAACGCAAGAAGTTGGAGCTGGAGCGATTATATCGAAACATTGTGAACAAGCGTTCTGATTTCCAGTGGAAGATGGCGCATGAGTTGTGTAAGCGTTACGACTTGATTTGCTTGGAGGATTTGAACTTGGAGGGTATGGGCAAACGTTGGGGACGCAAGATTTCTGACTTGGCTCATGGTGATTTCGTCTTGAAGTTGGAGCACGTAGCGAAGAAGTATGGCGTTCAGGTTCATAAAATTGACCGCTTCTTCCCTTCGAGCCGTCTTTGCACCTGTGGTTATAAGAATGATAAGCTGTCATTGGGTGATAGGATTTGGACTTGCCCTAGTTGTGGTGCGGTTCATCCTAGAGACCTCTTTGCGGCTGAGAATATACTTCGGCAGGGCATTGCCGAATTGGGGAGTGGTAGTAAGTCACCCAAGCACTCGCAAGGGCGCAGCCACGTTAACAACCCAACAATCCCTTGCAAGTAGCGAGGGAGTATGTCAATCAATGGTAGAACGTCAGTCTAAATCGGAAAAAGGTTGTGGGTTCGACCCCCACAGCAGCAACTATGACTTTTGGTTTGATAAAGGATAAAGATTATGGGATATTATGATAGATTTAACAAAGGAGGAAAGAAGCCTAAACACCAAAGGAGCGAGAAGCAAAAGTGGGTTGATAAGTTAGATAGACTTATGTCGGTTTATATCCGCATGAGAGACTCTAGAGAGTTTCACTATAAGTACTTCAGATGTATCAGTTGTGGACGAATATTGCCAATCGACCAAGCTGACAATGGGCATTATTGCGGACGAACTCATATGAGCTTGCGCTTTGATACACGTAATCAGAATGCGGAATGCAAACGATGCAACAGATTCTCTTCTGACCATCTTATCGGTTATAGAAAGAATTTAGTAATGAAGCTTGGAAGATTGGCTTATTTGCAAAAGCATCCTCACGTTCCTTTAGATATGGAAGAAGTTAAGCGGCTCGGAGAGCAACAAGTTGATTTATTGGAGGTAATGAAACATCAAGCAAAGAATTGGTCGGTGTTTGAATTACAGGAACTCTATAAATACTATGCGGCTCTAATTCTGAAAATGAATGAAGAAAAAGAAAATCAATAAGGTTTAAATAATGTTACCACATCGATAATAAACACTAAATTGTTTGCATTTTCAAATTATTCTTCGTACCTTTGCAATCGTCTTGGTGAGACACACCATAAAAACTGTAAGGTCATTTTTCTATTGGCTTTTGTTATGCATAAGACTTGTGCATTCCTATATAGTAACAAAAGTGATTTCATATTATTTGTGAAATGAAGTTTAAATTAAGACCATATCAAGAAGAGGCAAGCAAGAAGGCTGTTGAGTTTTTCTTGGATGAAAAGAAAAATTGGAACGCTCTAGAAGTGCTTCCTACTGCATCGGGCAAATCATTGATTTTGGCAGATATAGCTGCTAGACTCAAGGATAAAGTGCTTGTGTTCTCTCCTACTAAGGAAATTTTGGAACAAAACTACAAGAAGTATTGTTCTTATGGATTTGATAATGCCAGCATATATTCCGCTAGCTTTAAATCAAAGGAAATCAGCGATGTTACTTTTGCTACAATTGGTAGTGTGAAAGGACATCCCGAATTGTTTACTGACTTCAAGTACATATTGATTGATGAGGTTCATTTAGTGAAACCTGAATCCGGTATGTATAAGGAGTTTCTTGATAAATTAAAGAGTAAGGTCATAGGCTTAACCGCAACACCTTTCCGCTTGTATTCCTATCAGAACTATGGTAGCATACTGAAGTTTCTGACAAGAAGTCGAGACAAGATTTTCAAGGAGCTTATTTACTATGTTCAAGTTGAGGATATGGCTAAGAACGGATATATCTGTCTGCCAAACTATTACTCTTGTCCACCGCCACAATGGAACGAAGGAAACTTGCAACTCAATTCAACTTGCCGTGATTACACTGACCAAAGTGTCAAGCAAGAATATGAGCGTGTAGATTTGTACGGATGGTTAGTTAGTGTTGTCAATAGATTACTTAATCCAAAACGAGGTGGACAACGTAAAGGCATCTTGGTTTTTTACCAAGTTCGTTAAAGAAGCTCAGATGCTGACCTATTCCATACCTAACTGCGAAATGGTCTGTGGAGAGACACCACCTAAAGAACGTGAGGCTATAATCGAGCGTTTCCGCAATGGGCAGACTAAGGTTCTGGTAAATAGCCAAATCTTGGTCGTAGGCTTTGACTATCCGGAGTTAGATACTGTAGTGTATGCAAAGCCAACACGCTCTTTAGCGCAATACTATCAAGTTGTAGGAAGACTTCTTAGACTATCAAAAGGAAAACAGCCTTGGTTTGTTGACCTTTGCGGTACTTATGATAGATTCGGAAAAGTTGAAGACTTGAAATTGCTAGACCAAAACGGCAGAGGGAAGTGGGTAATAATGAGTGGAAATAAACAATTAACAAATGCATTTTTTTAAGATATGGTAGTAAAATTAGACGAAAAAGCATATAGCTTGGATGCAGAAGAATTGGTCGCTTTCGTCCGTCTGTCATTTAATGCTGACAAAGACGGATATGTGTATGGGAGCAACAAGGAATTATCGGATAAGATAGGTATGTCGGTGGCAAAGACAAAAAAAGCTATTGATGGACTATTTGAGAAACAAATGGTATCTATCGGAAACGGGAAAGTCTTTATTTGGAAACATGAAGACAACATTGAATTTGCTGAAGGTGAAGAATCTAAACCACACAAGAATGAACCTGGACGAATAGCATTGAATAACGTCCCAAGTGTACAACAAGTGGATGATAAAGCAAAGAAGGTTTGCGAATATTTCAATAAGGTTATCGCTGGAAGAGGAATGCCTCTAGTTCATGCCCTGACATCGAAGAGAAAGTCAATGATTAATTCACGGCTTAAAGAATACGGGAGTGAGCAGATGAAACTTGTGATAGATAAAGCAGCCTCTTCTAGATTTCTTAATGGAAGTCATGGATGGATGGCAAGTTTTGATTGGATTATGAGACCAAATAATTTTGTTAAAGTATTGGAAGGAAATTATGATGACAGAAAGCAAGGAACTAATAAAGACGCAGAGCAAGGCTATTATCAAGAGTCAGCCGACCTCGTGCAGCGTCTCAATCAACAGAGAAAAGCAACGAATATTCAATGAGTATGGAACATTCGATGATGTTCTAATGTCTTTCTCTCCATCAAGCCAAGTAGGTAGTAAGATGTCTATCGGAAAAGCTTTTAAGAGCAACGCACCGACACTAACCTATCTTGATCTGTGTTATGGAGAAGGAAGTGCAATAACATGGCTTGTAGCATGGGTTTCAGATGTATATGGAATCTGTGGCTTTGTAAATAATGAGGTTACTGACAATATCAAGATAATGACTGCAAATGCCATAAAGGATGAGTATTATTTCCTTAATCTGAACGAACTGATTACTTTCTTCAAGATGTTTATTGCCGGAAAGTTCGAAAAATTCTACAAAAAGCCAAATCCGCAAGTAATTACCAAGAGCTTGTACACTTTCTGCTTTCAACGGATGGATGCCGTTAATGCAATGGAAGCAAATATGCAGAAAGAAAAGGAGGCTAAAGAAGATGAGGCTATCAAACAAAATGCCATCACTTATGAAGAATGGGCGGCAATAAAAAAAGCTAAAGGAGAAGAAGTCAACATAGAACTTATCGAAGACGATAAAGGCAACAAGCTTTTTCGGGTTAAAGCCCCAAAAGCAGACGCAAGGTTAGACTCGGCTTATATGATAGTCAAGAATACGACAAATGCCGATTTCAAGGCTATATGTAAGCTAAGAGAATGTTTCGTTAAGAAATATGGTATAGACCCATACGACTTGATTAGAAGTTTAGGAAATAAAAAACTTAGAGAATATGAAAAAAGAAGAAATTGTCAAGGCAATCATTAAGAACCTTAGAGATGTAAATGGCAAAAAGTTCCGCAAGGATGATGTTCAAGCCATTGTGAATTATTTCATAGACCTCACAAAGCAGTCGTTGCGCAACAGAGACCGTGTTATGATACGTAGCTTTGGAACATTTGTGGTACGACATAAAAATCCCAAGCAAATTAATTGCGTGCGAACAGGAGAGAAAACGATGACAAGGGAGAAAGACCATGTAGCTTTCATTCCGTCTAATGATTTTGACTTAGATTCAATAGTGTAAAATGGAGATAGCAGAAATAGAACAGATTATAGAGGCTTGCAACTTTGATGTTGCTAGCCAGACCCAAAGAGCAGAAACATTCAACGTAATTGACGCTATTGTAGAAATGCGCAAATACGAAGGTCGTTTCAACGCTAAACGTTGGGAATATGAAAATGATAGCGGACGTGGCACGATAGAAATATATTCTAAACTCGTTGCCGGAACTCTAGAGGACAAATTAGCAGAGTTTGCTATTACATTATTCTCAATGGCCAATAAGTACAAGATGAATGTCAAATCGTTGAGGCTAGACCCAGATTCAATGAGAGACCGTTCCTTTGAAGACTTAATGATGTCTATGCTGAAGATTGAAATGACACATTACCGAGTGTTCAAGAAGATTATAATCTTGATTGGCATGCTTTGCGGATATTGCATGATGAATGGTATTGATTTGTTGTGGTTCGTTAATAAGAGACTTTTGGTAAACATTAAATAGGCTAAAATATGAATAAGTTAAAGTTAATTTTTACAAGTACGGATTTCGCATCTTATACGAAGAGTACTATGGGTATGTTATGCAAGGTTCTGATACGAATTCCATACCTTGTACTTGTTGGCATAGTTAGTACAACATGCTGGCTTGCCAAGTGTATTGTAAAGTTCTGTAAAGAGAACACAAAGGTAGCGGTGATTATCGGTTTTATCCTTTGCTTTATGTTAATGTTCGTTGAGTTTATCTATTTTAAACTTCAGCTAGCAAAGAGTTCGTATCAGACAAGTGAACTCATAAAGCGGAACTATGAGCTGGAGCAAACCGACAGATACGATATTGGCTTCCACGATGCGATGGCAAAGAACAGAGAAATGCTTACACAAAATATTAAGCCATGACGGATGAATTTAAAGATGCTTTTACAAGAGCACAATCCTTGCAGAGAAGATTCAATCCTGATTACATGAACTCCTTTTCGTTAGCGATTAAATACGATAGCTATTATGAGGAATATATGGAGATTGAATTGAGAACAGATAATGACAAGTTCTTTATTTCTACATTGACATGTGTTTACGAAGAGGATTATACTCTAAGATTAGACGAATTAGAAAAAACAATAGATAAATTATTGACAGATGAAGACAATGAATAAAAAGGTTATTTTTGTAAGCCTGTTGGATATTATAAGTATTCCATCGGGTAATGAGCATCCTGTAGATATTACGGATTTTCAGCTTAAGCACGATTTCTTTAGAGCGTTGCAAGCAGATGATAATATAGTCCGTGTCAACATCTTAGGATATGACAAGAACCAAGGAATGTATTCAAGCGATATAACATTCGCAAAAATGGTATCGGTTATTTCTTACGAAATTGCTATGTATGCTGATAAGGCGGTAGTTCCATATCGCTCTACTGATAATATTGATGATACTTTTGTTGATGCTGCAAAAGGAACCGAGAGTATAGAGTTTCTCAAAGATAAATCTAATTGGCTGATTATTGGGAACGATGATCTGGCTGATAAATTTGGGGTTGACAATATAACAATGGATGATTTCGTCAATGGAGAACTTGGAGAATATTCTGAAGGAGCTAAGGCAGCAGAAAAGAGATAAACATATTAAACCGGAAATCTTGACCTTAGCAACCATAAAGAATAGGTACGGAAAAGACCCGTTATCTGAGTTACGCAATTTATGGGCGAAAGGACTGGTTAAGAATTGTAGAACTTTAAACGATTTAGGCTTTATATATAATGGATAAGGAGTTAACAAAAAAGTTAGTTGCACAAGGCAAGGCTTATGTACTTGACTTGCGAGGTGGTAATGTTCCTTACAAGGAAGGTAATGCTGCGGCTGTTGATTTTTACTGCCCACAAGATGTAGTTTTGAACATGCCTTGGGTGAAAATGGGTAGAGGTCACATAAACCTGCATTTAGGTGTAGAACTTCCTAAAGATGTTGGTTTGGATATTCGTTCACGTTCCGGTTTTACGGATAAAGGTATGCTTGTAGATGTGGCTTTCATCGGCAAGGATGAAACACAAGTTGGCTACATGACTAATGTTAGAGCGGATATTGATATTTGTCTAGGTTTGGTTGATGAAGACTACAGGGACGATATTGGTGCGCTTTATAGAGTTAATTCCGACCGTTATATGCCGACAGAAGATAGCAAATTTAAACTTGATTCAGATTACGACTATTATGTATTCGTAGTCAAGAAAGGTACTCGTATTTGTCAGGGTGCATTCCGCAAGGTAGAAAATCCAGAATGCATACTTGGAGAGTTGAATATGGAAAATAATCGTGGAGGAGGATACGGACATGGTGGAACAAAATAACAATGGGTGTTGCGAATATGCTAACAAGTATATCTTTGTGATTAGACGTTTGGCAGACATGATTGAATGCAAGGATAATGCCGCTTTCGTGTCATCTCTAAGGGAGGACTTCGGAAAGCTCGGATTATTTTCAAGCGCAGCCAATTTCCTTCGTCTTATGTATGAGATTCGAGCATCTTCTGAAGACAAAGAAACCTTACGAAATCATATCAGCGTAATGGCGATGGAAGCCTTGCTTACGCTCTCTTGGTATATTGTCTCTGATTATAACGACATCATCGGGTCGCAAATCGAGCTTTTCAAAACCAAGAATAAGCGGTATGGAAACGCTTTCTCGGAATGTTTCTCTAAGGATGGTTATCCGTATGCATTCGGTCATTTGCAAGAGAAGATTAATCGTATTTGCTCTTTGCTGACTTTGAACGAGGATGCTAAAGAAGAGACTATCCTAGACAGCTATAAAGATTTATTGGGGTATTGTATTTTAACACTTATCGAAATAAAATGAGATACCGAATAACAAGAATAGAAAAAGTTATCAATGGGCAGAGTTCGTTTGAGCACTGCTCGTTGGTAGTTTCCGACATAGAAATGTTTAGAAAACAAATAGATGCAGACGAGGTTAACTTCGTCTATGAAATGTTGAACTAAAAACGGAAAAGAATGAAAGAACCAGACATTGAAATGAATCTAAAGAAAATCATGGAACGCATAAAATGGATTAGAGAAACTAAGGCCATCTTATCCAAGGAAGAAATAAGTCTTTCCATTCCATTGATGCAAGATTTATCGCAAGTAGGCAATATTTACGATAAGTTTATGAGCTATCATGCCGGACGAAATTCCACAATGGTACGCAAGCAATTTATCTTTGTTATTCTTTATCTTTATTCTCCTAGTGCCCTTGGCGGTTCTAAGATGAGAAGAGGGTTAAGAGAAAAAATTGCTAAGGTTTTGGGGTGTACATGTTCTAATGTGAGCCATGATTACAAGAATATCAGTTTCTATTATGTTACTTACCGAAGTTTCCGTAATGACGTGAATGAGATATTGGATAAGCTATTAATAGATTTGGGTTTAAAAGAGATAGGGGAAGAATAGATTCCCCTACCCTTTTTTATTATTGCAATTTCAACTGCTGTTTTATGCCTAGTCTTTTTGCTTCTTTACTAAAAAGGTCTATTTTACGTTTTACTTCATCTTTAAACTCCTCAAACAATGCTATTAAAGCCTCTTGCTCGGTATCAAAAAGTGATTCCTCTCTAATTGTATGCTGTTTAGTTCGTTCACAATAGTCGGGTTTGTATTTATAATCTATCCACCAACCTGAAGGATTTAATTCGTTCCCCTCGAACCAAGAAACGTTGCAGCATCCCTTTATAATACAGCGTTGCGGATGTTCAAACCAACCATCTATATACCAAGCAATATCACCATTCCTATATTTGGGGATGGGTCTTTCCTCTTTGTTCGTATACTTATATTTTTCCATATTCTCGCTTTTTATTACTTATAGAAATCCCTATTGTAAATACCTGATAACTTTTGCATATCTTCCTCTGTTATATCGTATTTTCGATTTAACTGATATTGAATATAATCTCCATACTCTACATCTTTACATGGAAACAGCCTTCCGTTATCAATTCGTTTGAAGACTATATTGTAATCTGTCCTCACTCCCTTATTAATAATTGAGAAGTGACTTCCTACAGACTCTCGCTTATCTATTACTTCATACCAATAAGTTTTGCCTTTATGAGAGCTATCATCAATAGCCACATAAACAACAACTCCTATTATAAAAAGAACAAATAAAAGCTTAAAAAAATAGTTATCTTTTTCCATATTACTAATGTTTTACTACTTCCAAATACTTCAACTTTGCGAATCGGTATGATACATATACCTTATCTACATTCACATTTGTATTAAAGGAAAGAATACATCCTTTATCATCATAGAATCCAAGGATAATATACTTTTCTTCTACATACCCTGCAACGTATGCACCAATATCTTTACCTTTATAAAGAACAGGCTCTCCACGATACACATTAAAAAAATCTTTATTTGTCATACGCTATCGCTATTTTAGTTCATCAAAATCAAACCACTCTATCTTATCGTAGCACTCGTACAGAACTTCTATACGCTGTGTTCCGTCTCCTCTTGTGACGACCCATACATCATCACTCATTGCTCCATAGTGAAGAGCCGTAGGATTTACGCCACCTCCACTATATCGGAACATTACCCACTTTTTTAATGGTGGCTTCTCTTCCTTTAAGTCGTGCCATAATGATGCAGCATTCACGTAAGGAATGTTTTCCGTATCGCAATCTGTAATGCCAACCTTTTCTGTGCTGAATGTTACTCTATCCAGCTCATTGTAATCTACCTCATCTTCATTGCTACAGATGTTGAGGTAAATCTTCTTTGGTAAATTCTTTATTTTCATATCACTTAAATTTAATGATAAAAAACTCAGTATCAAGCCACTTGTCGGGGTATAAGCCTTTCTTAGGCTTGCCGATGGTGATACTTTCAATCTCCTTTTCGATACGTGGACTATCCTTGCGGTAGCCGTTGATGAAGAGGACGTGGGTGTAAGGGCGATAAAGCACCTTTCCGCAATATGTTTCTGCCGCCACATCATAAGCTACTTCGCAGTTAGTGGTCAGTCGTTTAATCCAATACGGCTTTATCTCCCGATACTCTTCATCCTTTTTTCCGTCAGCAATCATGTCAAACCATTGCTTGCTGATGGTGAGGGTCAATATTTTCTTCTTCATCCTTCCACCTCCTCCCAGTCATTTGCGAGAATGTCACCATCAACGCACGGCATGCCAACAAAAGGAATGTCTAGATAATCCGTCCCCCATATATCATTATAGGATACACATCGGACGTAAATTTTCTTCTTATTAATAAATGTTGTTCCATTACTCCATATTCTACGTTTCACTTTCTTTCCCTCCTTCATTCTTCTCAGAGCCTCCGAGAAGTCAAATGTTTCCTTTCTCATTTCTTCTTTCTTTTTAATACTCATACGTTACTTCTTTTTATCGAAATTGTTGCCAACAACTTTACCATCAACCATTTCGTCTTCTTTTATGTAATAACATAAAGGATAAGAAAATACTCTTTTATTGTAACCAATTAAGGAAATTGCAAAAGTGCCTTTAGCGTAAACGATTTCAGATTTAGACTCTCCTTCTAGAATATCACCTTCCCAAACCTCATTGCCTTCACAATCTTTCAATCCTGTAAACTGACAGACGGTAGAAGGGTCAACACCAATAACACTATAATCGCTCATACTGCTAAAGTAATCTACTATGTAGGCTCTTTCCTTTATCCCAGCAGTACTTCTGATTAGGCTACCATAAATCCATTCTCCGTTATCAAGGCGTTTAGCCTTGAACTTTATGTTTTCTATTTTCATACGCTACTTCTTTTTGAGACAAGGACAACTTTCAGCGTGGATAACACAAACACCATGTTTCGTGTCCACAACCAGATATTCGTGTCCTTTCTCAGTGAATATTGACATACCAATCTTCTTTGCAGGTTCATTACTATTAGCCAATGAGCGAAAGCCCTCAAAAATCAATGCACCTACAAGTAAGCACAAGACAAACCAAACGGCTGACTTGATTAAGTTTAAAATCTTATTCTTCATACACTCCATTCCATATATTTACACACTCGACGAACTCTTCGACTTCTTCTATACTATTCAATATAATAGTAATGCTCCCATCTTCGTTCCAATGCTGATTACTTACATCTACCATAGTTTTATCTTATTTATCTTTATCGAATTTGTTGCCAATAACCTTAATATACTTAAAGTATAAAGAATAAGGCATTCCATCAATAATAGCAACAAATGCACCGTACATATATTCGATTATTGCTTTTACCTTGATAAATCCCTTATATAGGTCATATGTCTCACACTCTGCTATATCGCCTTCCCAAATTTCATTGCCTTTGCAATCTGTCAGCCCTGTGAACTGGCAGACTGTAGAAGGGTCAACCTCTCTCTTGTTACAGATAGAATCCTCATACCATTCAATAAATGTTCCGAAAGGTGTCTTTACCAGAGAACCTTTCACCCATTTACCATCACTCAGTTTCTTTGCTTTAAACAAAATACTTCTCATTTTTATTTAATTTTGTGAGCAGTACTATTAGTATGCTCTATATGTTCATTATTACAACAATATGGATAGAAATATTTATCTGCTCCATACATAAGTTCTTCTATAATATCATCGTCACTATCTTTGCACTTAGAGTCAATAGTAACTCTAATATTTACTTCAAATTCTCTTGCCATAACTATTTTTTCCAATATTTACCAATTAAATAACCGATAACTCCACCCATAAAAGCTACATATAGAACAGCTAGGGTAAGTATAACATAAAATCCAAACATAACTATATCTTTTTAAGTTTTATCTTTATTGCCTTCAAATTTCTTTCACCATCATCCCAAAAGCATGAACGTCTAAGATAGAAAGGTTGACCTTTAAGCCAAGGGAACTTATCATAGAAAGCCTTCCATTTAGCCTTTCCTGCTTTCAAAGAAGGTACTTCAATACTGCTTCTAGCATGGCAACTGCCAAAGACTAGTGTATTATCACAAACGTTTTTATCCATAACTATTCCTCCATTTTTGCACCGAATGGAGTGCCATCGGCAAAGGTGTACTCTTTCATAAGACTATAAAAGGACCATCCGCTATTTCCACTTAACGACATATAATCGCCGTTATCTACAGCAGTAATTAAGACATAATATCCATCTTTTTTGTCTTTCAACCAACCGAACTGCTGATGCCTCTTCATCTCAGTCCAACATTCTTCTACATTGGCAAAAGGGCGGTACTTTGGCTCTGGCTTGATGCGATAATATTGTGGGTTATCTATGAGTGTGTCAAGATATAAACCTTCCTCTTCACCATCTATATCTGCCCAATCATTACCATTTGCTGCAAATTGAATGATCCTACCATCTGCCATTGCTTGAAAGATAGGCAGCAATCTCTGAATTTCTCCTTTACAAATTTTCTCCATATTCTAGTCCTCCAAATCTTTAATTGCCTTATCACATTCTTGTATTGCTAAATTGTATGCAAAACCGAAAGGCTTTATTTTTTTACCTTTTAATAAATCTGCATGAAGGCAAGTAATATAAGCCTTTATAGTCTTAATGTGCTTAATAGCTTTTTCTTTACTCATTGCTTATTCTCCTTTGCGTTACACGTTGCTTGGTCTCCTTCATAGTAAGGAGCTCCAACTTTAGGTAATATCTGAGTGTTCCTATTGCAGGAACATTGCATTACCCAAGGTGCGTTTACCTTTCCGCATCTAGGGCATATCCATCCTTCTTGTGTCATATTCTCTTCTTTTTACCACCTGCGAATGCTTGTGTCATGTTTATCGCAGATTTAATATCTTTGTACCTGACACCACAAACTGTTGCCACATCTTTAATTGCCTCATCCATTTTGAATTGCATTGCTAAAAACTGATTATTCTTTATCAAGTTGACAATTTCTTCTTCTGTATGAATGCCTTTCCAAAACAATTCGGTATGACTACCACCTCTATCGTCATCTACAGAGAACGGAACACCATAATTTGTATAGACCTCTCCATAATGCTTGACGAGATGGCGACCAGGATTCTTTCGAATATTATTTATCCAAGCATCACAGTCGCACTCACACCATATCTTATATTCGTCCCCAGTCAGCTCTTTATCAATGCCAATAGGATAATGACCGGAACACCCATCTGTTCCAAAGTAAATAATCTCTGCCATATTCTCATTAATTAAAACCAACCTAGATGGGCAGCTTCATTCCACCCATACTTACCTTTACGCATTTCATCATGGAAGTTTACTCCACGCTTAATGCGCCACTTGCTTATCTTTCTTTTCTTCATATTCTCTTCTTTCTTACCCTCTCCCTGTTGCCAAGGAGAAGGCTGTTAGTTACTCTGTTACTTCAATGTACTTAACGGGATTGTTCGGGTCTGCACAACATGCGTGCTGAATACACTCAAACTTACCATCATACACACATCCCTCACACATCAAAGTAGGGTCTGGAACTGCTCTAATCATAATCTGTCTATTTATATCCCATAAGGGATGGTTAACTACTTAATCTATTTTTATTTCTTTCTCTGCGATAATAATTTTATTATCCATTATCGCAAATACCTTTGCATCTACAGCCTTATGATGTTCTGTATCATTATATGCCATTGGACCAGTTTCCTTTATGACACAAACATCTAAATCTCCATAGGCTTCTAAAGCCTTTAGTAAAACACTTGCTTTCATAATTCTATCTATTTATATCCTTGCGGATGATTATTACTAAAGCTCATCAAACTCTTTTTGCAATCTCTGTTTTGTTTCATTCAGAAGCTGCTTGAATTTAGTCTCAAATTCCTTATCATCCATTGATAAGTTCAATATACTAATTCCAATACAGGTAAGTTCATCTCTTAGAGACATATTTAAGAGTAAATTTATTTCAGAAATCCAACTAGTGATTGTGTTTGCTCTTTCTAAATTATCTATATCCATATTACTATCTATTTATACCTTTTAAAGGATGGTTAATCAACTAATTCTGCTCCGAGATAGTCATAAAAAGAATCATCATGACCTTCCGGAACAAAATCTTTATGCCATAATTCCCAAGGGTCTGTAGCATACCCTCTGTGGTCTATATAAGGGTAATTTACATGATGTATTTCTTCATATACATTATTTCGATATTTTACTATCCACATCATACTCTATCTATTTATGTCCGAAGACGTTAATAAGTATAGCTTAAAATACGTTGTATTTGACGCAACAATTTTAAGCCTTCTTGTCTATCTCTTTGCATCCACTCGTTGCCTTGGCCCTGTTTAACAAACAAAGCTTTGCGAATGGCTTTATACGCATCACGTAAATCAACTAATTGTCCTTGCATATTACTTCTATTTATGTCTGAAGGCGGTTAAGAATTAACTATATAAAGTTGTTCATAAACAGTAGATTTCACAACAATAGGTTCAGAACCTAAGTCGTTATCATCTATCTTGATGGCAATTTCCATATCACCCTCTTCATCGTAAACATCTTGAAGCTGTTGAATAAATTCACTTATTTTCATACTAATATCTTTTATTGCCCGAAGGCGTTAAACACTATTTTCCTTGATGTATAAACTGGCTTAAATCCACCTCCTTGTGGAAAAGGACGTTTACAGCCTTTAAACCATCTATGAGAAGCTCCAACTGTTCTTTGTTGATAAAGAACAATTTTCTTGCTATCTTCCCATCTTCGTAAGCACCAAGAAGAACTCTATCGTCTTCAACTTCTATATTTATAAATGGTTTATTCTTTGACGTTATATCCAAACTATATTTACCCATAATAGACCTCTTATTTATGTCCGACATTCATAAACACATAATCCGCATCCAAGATATGACCATGGTTACAAAACACATAATCAATCCTACAACAAGACACAGTGCTATTATATTATTTTTGTTTATTTTCATACCTACACCTCCATTCCGTGATTAAGGTCTAGACCAAAAAGAATGTTTTGTAATTCAGACACATACTTTAAACCTTCTTTAATAGTACTTAAAATATCATCTTTTTTTAACCCTACTAAAATATCGTAAGTATAGTCATGATTTTCATAAGCCCATACTTCTTGATGATTATTTAAATCAAGTTTATAATATATTTTAGTCTTTCTCCAACCATTCTTTTCTAGAATTTCTGAAGTAAGAGGAATTGGCTTAATATCTTTGTAATTTATAAGAGCTAAATTAAGTGCAGATAAAGACCTAATATTCCAATGCCCTTCATCATCTTTTTGATAAACCAAGTCTCCTGGAATGTATCTTAATTTATTCATATGTTTTATTCTTTATTATTCATTATAAGAGCCATTTCACACACCTTGTGACACATTTGACAAACATCTTCAAGACTTCTTGTGTCCCAATTATAATATAGTCTTCCGTAACTTTCGGTTATTACTACAACCTGTCTGTCGCAGAGGATTCGCCATATCATTTTCAACTTCTGTTTCATACGGTTTACTCCTTAACTTCTTTAAAGATTACACATTTATTATCAGAACGTTCTCTTTCAAACCAATCATCAATTAGTCGCCTATTCAAAATGTTCCAAGCATGATTTTTACACTTCAACGTATTATTAGCACACCACCTGTTACAACAAAATGCACAATTGTAACAGTCTCCTATATCATCTTCAATAACAATGAATTTTCTGCCATTGTAATTGAAACATTCTCCAATCTTATACTCTTTCATTGCTTACCTCCTTTCTTTTTAGGAACATACTCATCTAACTCATCGTCAAATTCATAGCAGTCTGGGCAGTAGTGCTTATCGCCAATCTCTGCCCATTCGCTTTCCATTGCTTGCTCTTTGGCAGTGCCTTCGTCCAACCAAGCTACAATACCATTAAACTCATCAATGAAGGTTTTTCCGCATCTATCACATATTACAGAATACATAGTAACTGGCTTAATCATTGTTCACCTCCCTCCTTTGGTAATAAATCATCAATATACAACCAACGAGTAATATTAGCACCCGAACTATAAGCATCCCAATTTTTAAACAGAGCATCATTTCTCTTGAAAGAAATGTAGGTTTTAATGCTTTCTGTTATTTTTGCTTCTGCAAGGACTTCTGCGAACTCTCTTGGCTCTTCTGTATTTGGATGCCATAAATTCTTCATCAACTCATTGATAGCCCACTTAGCACCTGCATTAAAACCATCAACATGACCATCTAAGAATGCAAGATGTGTAGGCTTTGAATCATCAAAACCTTTAGCATCTACAACATATTCTGATATTTGTCGTGCAGCTTTTGCTATTTTATTTTTGTCTATCATAATTATCTTCCTTTCTTACTATTTTTATCCAATATCTCTTTAATATCGAAATATTGAGCCTTTATAAATTTTTCCATCTCTAACTTGGTTATTCTTCCAATAACCGAAATAGCCCCATCCCTTACAGATACTGAGAAATAATCAGTATTGATAAAACTAATGTTAACATCTATGCTTTCATCATTCATAATCTACCCTTTCTTTTTCTAAGTTCTAACATTCTCCTAGTTCTACGGCTTTCCTTGCCACTAGGAGGGTTGCCAGCATACTTTAGTTGCGGAATGCAATCATAATCTCTATAGATATGAGCTTCATTGATTGCATTGATTTCTTCACTAGTCAAGGCTTCTTTAAGTGATACACCAGTTGGTGTTACAATTATCTTTGCATCGTCTTTAATCATTGCTCACCTCCTTCCCAATCATCAGTCGTTCCTAGTAGATGTGCTGTCTCTTCGTTGTAAGGGATGCACTCATCAAAGCGTAACCCCCCTACAGCTTCATACTGTCCACTTTTAAATTGATATGCAAACTGGCAGAGACTCCAAGTTTCATCTTTTTCTTCACAAACGTCTCTCATCAAGCACCAATCCATAGGTTTGAACTCACTCTTCTTTGGCAAGTCCACAATTTGTTTCTTCTCAGCATCCCATCGTTTGCCTTCCTTTGCGAGGGCATCAAAGAGCTGCTGCTTCTCTTCTTCCGTGGCAAGGCGAAGTTTACAAAGGTCTTTCTTAAAGAAACTTCTTCTATAACCCATAATCAAAGTTAAATTACTTAAATCTAAAGAAATGAATGAGTTATAACCTTCTGACAAATCAGTTTTATCTGATACTATAAATACATCTTGTCTATTACCATAATCGGCAAAAGCTATATCTGCATCCTTGAACTCTGGCTGAGCCTTCTCTACTTCAAGGGTCTCACGATTGAGTTTGCCACCCAAACGTTCCTCGATGGTGTTGATGTAGGTCTGAGCAGCATCAACTTCTTCAAGTTTAAAGTTGCCAGTAGCGTACTCTCCTTCTTGTTGATAGTAAGGATTGTTACATTCTAGGCTATCTATATGATATTTGCCAATAAATGACAGATATGTGTTACTTCTAAACTTATCAAAGATAACTTTAACTTTTCCATCATTACTAACCAGCACGTCGCCTTTCTTCCAAGCGAATTTGCGCCAGTCACGCATTTCCTTTGATGGAAAAACGACACATTCTCCATCATCATACAATTTGCCATTTTTATCAAGATACCCTTCTCCACCATTCATAAAACCAAACTTTGAATTATAGAAGGATATTTTAAAACTCTTATCATCTACTTCTTCTAACTTGCATTTACCACAAGCGGAAGAATATAACTTCGTTCCTTGCGGCTTATCCTTTAGGATTTCCACTATATTGATATTTTCTACCATAATCATTAACTTGCTTTATAAAAATTGAACCACACCTTGTTGCTCTGCTTGTCCTTATAAACATTACCTTCAAGGTCGAAATAAACTCGTTTCTTCTGATTGAACTTCTTCATCATTGGCTGATTATCTTTGTATGTAGTTACATCATATTCAACTAATGATGAGCCACGTTCATTCTTAGTTGAAGGATAACCTGATTCATGTATGAAACGTATCTCAAATTCTTTATTTCCAATTTCAAAATTTGCTATAGCCATAATATTAATTTCTCATTATGTGACACTTAATAACCTTATGAACCATATCTGGCTGCGATTCATTAAAACTCTTAATAATCTGACGCTCCATTTCCTTTGGAAAGATGGGCTTTGTCGGCTTCGGCATAGTGAGGACGGCTTGAATCTTTGCCCCCCCCATCCAAGGTAAGCAGACATCTGCGAGTTATCATTTGTCCAAACATCATAGCCTTATCCGTTTATATAGTTGATTACATGCTCTTGACCTTGCTCATGCAAGTTGTCGAAAGCGTCTTCAATAACTTTGGCTGTCTGATCGCCATTAAGGTTCTCTAGCATTTCGCTTACTACCTCTATCTGCTGGTCTGTTGCTAAAGAGCAAAACTTGTCAATAAGAAAACTCTTCTGTGCTTGGACGAGCATATCATCGAATAAATCCGATACATCTACACTAACTTTATAATATGCCATAATTTGAAATCTTAAATGTAATTAGTTGTACCATACATCATTTGGCATAAAAGCCAATTTCAATCTATACTCTAGTTCATACCTTAATATTTCAAGGTCGTGACTCATTACAGATGAAAGACCTACAAACTTATTTTCGTACTCCATATCCAAACAAATTTAGTTACCATACTTATAACGCAAATAATTAGCTTCTGAACCAAAATAAAGCTCGGTATCGCTCATATTTGCCTCCTTCAAGTCTTTCTCAACATCTTTATAAGAAGGCACGCAATCCTTAACTCTTTTGCAGAACAAAGGATATTTTGAAGAAACGTCTTCTCCGTCTTCATCATAGATATTAATCTTATCTACATTGTAATATGGATAAAAAGAAATATTTCCATATGAATGGATAATCTTTCTACTCTTAACGGACACCACGATTTCAGCAGGTTTGTTAATAGCATCAAACTCGCAAGTAAAATCATCAAGCTGCGCCTCAAAAGCCGCATCATTAAACTTTTCAGATAAGTTTTCAAAAAACTTTTTCATTTCTTCTTACAGTTTTTGAGGTGTGTCTCACCATTTTAATTAGTAACCTTGTTTCTTAATTACATTGCAAAGATACAAAGAATATCTGAAACATGCAAATTATTTAATGTGTTTCTTTTATCTTTTAACACACTATAATAATATAAATAAATAATTTGCTGACGTTAACACAAAAATCCCCACCACTACATTATTATATATAGTGATGGGGCAAACCCAAAATGGTATTTTGACTTTGGGCTATTTTTCTTCCTTATCTACGATTTCAACGAAATCTCCAATTCCCAAACGAGCCTTGTTGATGCAAGACGCAATCCAACCAATCAGATAGGCAGATGGCTCGCCGCCGTGTTCCATACCAATAGCATCCTCGATGGCATCGCATGCGTGAGAAGCCTCATGACAACAAACTCCCATTCTCATAGAATCCTTGCTTGCAAAATTAATAAATGAACAAAGCTTCTTATTCGACTTTTCCCTAACTTCATCGTAGGTTATTGCGTAAGAATTAGAGAAATCAACCTTCAAAACCTCACCTTTTCTACCTTCAAAACACTTGTTAGCGTCCTCTTGGTTCATTCCAATAGCGACACATAACATTCTTGGATAGATAACAGGGTCGTATTCGTAATATCCTTTCTTCTTCATATCTCATCGTTTTTATGTTTTTCCCATCCATGCCTCGAAAAAGCATACCAAGTATTACAAATATCAAGAGCGAGAATGTAGCCTTGGTCAATACAAAAATCGCTATCAAAGCCTTCGATATGAACATACATCAATGCTATAGTATCATAAGGAACGCTACGACCTTCAAGACAAGGGTTTTTAAAATTCTTAGTCTTGTATAAACTTGTAACAATTGGCACTTGAAGAACGTCTGAAATATTCTCAGTGCTAATCTCTATCGACTTCTTAAACTTCTTCATATTCTCAACTATTTAAATTTCTCAAAGTAGAACTCAATTTGTCTATCAAAGTGCTCTTCGATTAAACCATAAGCAAGCGACATCTTTACTTGAAAAGAAGCCTTACCATTAAGCAATCCTTTAGCCTGTCTAGTAATCTCTGAGCGAAATTGTTCCAAACTCATATCACGCTTACGAAGATTACAAGACCTGCAAGATGGCATATAGTTCTCCATACTGTCATCGCCATGAAAAACGACAAAACTTCCCTCCTTGTCGCTCCACCGAGAGTAACAACCTCGATTCTTCGGAACAAGATGGTCAACCTGCATATCCTTATACTCTATACTCTTACCGCAATAAGCACAATGCCCATCGTATTTGCGATATATTTTAAGTCTATCTTCTTTTTTCATAATCGTTAATGTTACCTATCAATATGCCACTTAGAGCAAACCTTGCATAAGTAAGGATGCCAACCGAGTGCCTTTAACTTCGGATTCTGGTTCAAAAATTCCCAAGCATCATCCTCGGTCTCATAAGCTACCTTCGCCTTCCAAGACTGACCTTTTCTAACCCAATGCTCAGGATCTGGATGCAAATAACAAGGAATACATTTATTTCTTTTCTTCATAACTTCTTCAGAAATTTAAGTTGAAACCCTTCTGCCTTTTTTATTCCTGGGTATAGTTCCGTTAGAACCTCCCATGCTCTTGTCTTGTGCCGATGCCACATAGTAACCGGATGCACACGCTCACCACTTGGTAAAACATAGAAATCTGCCTTAATGGTATCAATATGCTCATAGTTTGCAGCTTTATATATAGTTCCCTTGTTACCTATGGACGTATCGGCATAAGATATAAGGTACTTGATTTCCTTATGTGTTGCCCTAATATACTTATGCAAGAGAGATAGGCAAATCGTCTCGCTAAACTTTGGCATATCATCAGACAACCACATTCTGTCAAATTCCCTCACTTGATGGTAATCCAACACTTCGCCCTTTTCAGTCTTGATGTGCGGTCGGATTCCATACCCTATTTGCATTGCACCCCTTATCTTATCCTTATACAATACCAAAAGATTCAAGCAACTATTCTTCGTTACCTTGTGTGAAAAGTGATGAGGAACTATGATAGCATCAGCTTGCGCCTTATCGCACTCCATCAGCTTTATTCCCTTTTCCTTGCACTCGTAACCGATAACAAATCCGCAGAAGCCTAGCACTGGAGACTTGTTCAACTTTCTTCTTCTCATATCAATAATACCTCCAAAAATAACGTTTGAAATTGTCTAGCAAATGCTCTATACAAGCTTTGATTTCGCCTTCTCTCAAGAATCGGTTGCAAAAACCTATCAATTCATCACGTACCAACCCACGTTTTAAGGCTTCGTCTCTCATGGTTCTTATAAGAGCATCCGTTGTCTCTTTATTCCCATTTCTTACAACAGAATCACATTGAATAATCATACACATACCGATAGTTTTAAAACAGACTTAATTGCCTACTCATGTTCTTTAATTCGTTATTTGCAAAATCGACTTGTCGCTGGTCTATCTCAAAACCTATATACTTTCTATCAAGATTAACACAAGCCCTTGCCGTTGTACCGCTCCCCATGAATGGGTCTAGAACAACATCATCAATATTTGTCGAGTTTCTGATTAGTATCTCCATCAACTTTACTGGTTTTTCAGTCTGATTAATCAACCCATCCTTATCCTTGCGTTTGTTTGTAGGAATAGGAACGCTCAGAATATCAGATGTACCAAACTCATTGATAGGTTTACCTCCTCCTTTACGAAGCATAATGATATACTCCTTTTGATTCATATAATAAGTTCCACACACCTTAGAGCATTTATCCCATATCAAACACTTTGTGAAATGAAAATCACTTTTTCCAATCACATCAAGAAAGCGCATCAAATTGTAATCATTACACATAAGATAACAGTGTGACTTATCCTTAAGAACACGATATAATTCGTTTATATATTCAGAAATATCTATGTCGTTACTCTTGAATATCTTACCTTTTCTTGTTTGTAAATCAGTCCAATATCCGCTCATGTTACTACGCCCACCTCTAGCTTGTACCGGATAAGCTACATCTGAGCATACTAGGTCTATACATTCATCGTCTAATAGCTTTAGAAGCTTTCGACAATCACCTTGATAAATTCTATTTAACTCCAGCATATCCAAACATATCTTTTTGATTTAACATTTCTTCCTTAATTCTTCTTTGTGCCACCTTGAAATAATCCTCATCCAATTCAAAACCAAGGTAATTCCGATTTGTCCGCATACAAGCCAGAGCAGTACTTGCGCTGCCCATAAAGCCATCAAACACCAAATCTCCTTCGTTCGATGATTTCAAGATACATTGTATAAGCAAGGGGATTGGCTTCTCGTTCTGATGTACCAATTTATCTGATGGAACTCTATCAAAGTCCCACACATCCTCCAAACGCTTGCCGTTTATGATTCGTCTGCCTTTATTCAAGTACAGGATTGGCTCGTAACATTGACCATATTGCGCATCTAAATCTCCAGCCGTATGGTTGTTCTTTCGCCAAATGAGCACATTCTTAATGGTAAACCCTGCGTTCCTCGCTTGTTGCATAAAAAAGTCCAAGGTCTTGGCACTACAGAAGATATAAGCAGCACTATCATCCTTCAAAATCCGGTAGCATTCGCTCATATAATCAATAATCAATTGCTCATTATCATCATTGAGTATTTCCTTAGAGAAACGATGGTCGTCAGCTCTCCACCCAGTCTTGTAGGCTATGCAATACGGAGGGTCAGTAACAATCAAATCCACCTCCCCACTCTCTATTTGCTTCATTCCTTCTATACAGTCGGAATTGTATATTCTGTTTAATTCTAGCATATCAAATCTCTTTAATAGCGTTAACATAAGCTTCGTGAGCTTCTTCTTGCGTCCCAAAGCTTCCGATATAAATTTTCTTCTTACCTATCTGGTACTGAGCTTGCCATTTTCTGTTGTTCTTATTCCACGTCACGCCCAAGTATACAGATGAAGTCTTCTTTGCTATAGCCGAATAAACCATATTGTATCTTGCGGTACAATACTCCAAGTTATCTACATCGTTATTCGTCTTGTCGAAATCCTTATGATTCACCATCGGCAACGCATCTGGATTCTCCAAGAATGCCTGCGCTACCAAACGATGAACATAGAACATCTTTCGCTTTCCGTTCTTGTAAAGCCATACCTTCAAATAACCTTTTGGTGTCTTGCAAGGTGCGATTTCCTTTAATTGAGACGTTCTCCCAATAGTAAAGACATGCCCCAGCTTGCTAACATAATACCTTTCGTAATTCTCTATAGGCTTAATATCACCTAGAAACCTTGTTATACATTTATCTTTCATTGTTACCTCCTTTTTCGAAGAAACTTGAATATATGGCTTGCGCCTCCTTTGTATCTAGCAAATCAATATCATCATAAAACCTTCTGTACACAACGCCCAGCTTTTCGTCATTTCCGGCTTCTCTTGCCATAGCTATTTGCTGACATGATTCCATTAGAAATGCACTAATCTTCTCGTAACTTTGCATCTGTGTCTTCTTTAGCATATCCATGCTTACAAAGGTTTTGTAGTGGATGATACGCTTTTCTTGCTCGTATTCTGTGAGTATAAGCCCTTCCGGAATAGCAAACACCACCCTTTTTGTCTTGTCGTCACTATAAAGCTGAACCGCACCTGTAAACGATGTATATATCTTTTGTAATATCTTTGCTATCGGCAAATCCTTTTTCAAATACCTTTCTGCGTATCTCTTCAGAAAATGAACGCTCATAGCAAAACAATCCTCGCTATACCCCTCGTTTCTACTCATAGGAATATACTCGTTGGTTTCCTTCAGATAAATGAACACACCGGAAGCAAATACATCGCCATGTTTTACACCTACAACGATAAAATAATCGGCATTCGGTGTAGCAAACTCAAATGTCTTTGTTATTTGTCTTACGTTCTGCTTTCTCATTTCACGTTTAAGCTCATTAGCTTTTCGCATCTGAAACTCATAGATTCTAGCTTCATCTAAGTTTCGTACCCTACGCATCTCACCCGAATTCATACTTGCTGTTATCATGCGCATTCCTCCTTTTTAATCTTTGACAACCAACAATCCCAGACTCTCGTAGCTACATTAGCCATCATAACTGGAGGAACACACATTCCGCAAGCAAACCAAGGTTTCATGCCATTAAAGTCATAATCCATCGGGAATGTTGATGCTAAAATCGTATCATGCGCTGAAATATAACTTGGATTATCAAAATACACAAGCCTATCTTCCATTGCTGATATAGTATTGCATACTTTATCCTTTTTAAGAAACATATTATTGAACATAGAAAGACGATTATCCATCCGTTTGACTATATCACCGATAGAATTGTCTTTCGCGTTTCTATGCTCCCAATACTTCATCACTCCTTTTGGAATCTGTCTTCCACTATAGTCCGAAAACTCATCCAAGACAATTTCTTTCTCGTTGAAGTCCATATCTATCTTAGGCACTCGCTCGAACAAATCCTTCTGAACCATAAACGGCTTGCAAAGGTCTTTGCGTAACCCAATAAAGAATACCCTAGGTCGATTCTGAGGAACACCCATATTACGTGCATTAAGCAACCAATGCTGCAAGATATATCCGGCATTATCCATCTGCTTGTAAATCTCTTTTACGTACTCGATAGCTTCACCTTGCAACAAACCTTGGACATTCTCAAAAACCACCACCTTTGGCTTTAGTTCTTTAGCGAGGTCAATAGAGTAGAAAGCTAAATCGTCAAGCCTTTGTGCCTTCTGACCTTCTCGGAATACTTTTTCCTTTCCCCAAGCCTTTTCACGATCACCTGCAATACTGAATACCGAACAAGGGAAACTAGCATCCAATATATCCAAATTATGAAGCTCTTCTTTCATAATATGCCCCCCCATATTGATATTGGTAATCAACTCACGAATATCACAATTGAAAGCGTACTTGACATCGTGATTCTTCAAGTACATCTTCATAACCTTTGGGTCTATCTCATTACAGGCTACAACATCGTAGCCAGCTAGTTTGTAACCAAAGGAACTTCCACCTCCACAACAGAAGCAAGACATTACCTTACCTTTGTCTTTTGTGAAATTAGCATCTTTTTTAGTCCATCTATAAGGGAACTTGTGCTCGTTTTTATACATTTATCTACCATAAAAAACAATCGTTAATAAAAACCGATGTATAAAAATAACCACAAGTAATATGGTTGTAAAAAGGGCTTCTAACCCTTGAATTTAGATTCTGTTTTCTTCGGCAATGCGTCTTAAATAATCATCCGCAGAGTTATCGTCTATTTTTGACTTAAGAGACATACCTGTGTTATATCCTATCATTAAGGACACATTCTTGCTCTTTTTCTTGTTCTTTCCATATCTCCAGCTAAAGACCTTTCCTAGCCAAGCTATACCGACAATACTATCTGATACAACTATTGTCGGAAACAAAACAAATACTCTATATATCATCGCAATCTAATTGAGAGTTAAAAATATATCTATTCTGATTCAACCAAAGCTCCACGTAGTCAGCCTTGATTTTCAGAAATTCTTCGTATGTGTAGCATTTCTGCTGCTTACCACCTTTGTTCCAATAATAGGCAACTCCTCCCAAAGAAAAGAAGTCTATCAAGTCCATTTCCTTTCGCTCCGGTTCTTCACGCTTTTTCTTTTGCCTATATCTACTTACAGCAAGCAATATGAGACAAACGCAAAGCAACAGGGAAACAAATATCTCGAATATCAACCTTACGTCTTGCATCTTATTTTAAACAAAAAAAACACGAAACTACCGATTGCAAAGTCAAAGGAATAGTGACTCGGACTGCCTTTCGGTATAGTCCATCGGGTTTCGTGTCTCTAATATCTTATCAATTTCTTAAATCGCCATTTTATCCTTTTTGTTCTGCGCTTGCAAAGATAAACAATATTTCGCTAACTTGCAAGCGTTTTAGTGCTTTTAATACTTTATTTGCATTATTTTAAACTTATCCTTTTTTGAAGTTCATGCCAAACTCTTCTTCCGTTACCTCATACATTACATCACCACATGCTACTCTTTGCTTGTCTTTTGCCATCAGCAATAAGTTTCTATAAGGTATCTCTTTCACGACTTCTTGGTAAGATAAATGCAGACTATCCATAAAAGATGCAATCTGTCCTAAGAGTGTATCGTTACCTATGGTCGTGGTTTTGCTATCATCCTTGCCGCACTCTTCGCCAAAATTGATAGCGTCTGAAAATCCTTTATAGAGATTAAGGAATAAGCCGTTTGTAAGCCATTGACAACCTCTTCAAGCGTTCCTTTAGATAATTCATCACTAATGGATTCATCGCCTTGTATGAATACGGACAACGCCTTGCAAGCATCATCCAAATTCTTAAGCATGCATAAGAATTCCGCTAAGGTCTTGCCCTCTTCGAAACTATCAAGGTATTTAGCCGCCTTGACCAATTTTATAATTGTAGGTGGTGAAACGTAATAAGCCCTTCCATTCACGATTATCGTTACGGTGTCCTCTCCAAGAATTGCATCCGTAACTAATTTACTTGCCTTACTCATGGTTCTGAATATTAAAAAAGGGGAACGGCATTAACACCATCCCCCTCTATCATTTGTTGCCTATGTCTTATTCTTGTTCTACAACCGCAGAGCCTTCCCATTGGTACTCGCCAGCCACACCATCGGTCTCGCTTTCCATAGCAACGGCAGAAATACCCAAAGTGATATTCTTGTCCTGCTGGTCACCCTTGGCTACGATAGCTGCATTTGAGAAGACAATGTAGTTTCCGGTCTTGGTCTGAGCAACGATGCACTTGTTGATATTAGCCAAATCTTGGCTAGAAGACCAACCTACTGCTTCTGCCTCCGTTGTAGTCTCTTCTCCGGTTGCCTTGTACATCTTACCACCCTGCAAGTCTACCTTGTTCTTCCATGAGAATACACCAATAGAGAATGTAATTGTCTTAGCACCCTCATCAGTCTTGTCACGATAGTAAACCTGTCCGTTCAGCTCGTTCTTGTACTCGGTAACACTAGGGTCATCCTGAGAATATCCCCATGTTCCCTCATGGCTGTTCAAGACCTCTGTAGCGGTTTTCAACCATGTAGCCAACTTAGCAGGTGTATTAGCCTCGGTAAGAGGAGCACCATACCAAATTCTCTTGATTCCAATAAATGGTTTCATCTTATCTTACGTTTAATGTTTCAAAATCTATAGTAATGTTTGCGTAATGGCAACTCAACCTACTCTCTTGCTCTATGCCGTGGGAGCGGATAGAATAACGATACCATACTTCCTCAACCTTACCAACATCCTTGTCGGACAAGGTTTCAATAGCCTTTTTTAAAAGCTCGTTCAATTGAGGATTAGCCTCGCCCTCTATATCTTTGAGCAATATGTTTACCTCTATAGTACAATCATTGAAATAGGTCTTGTCTGCACTCATACGCTTAGGAATAATGACTATCAAACCATCATCGGGAATCTTCTCACCGACCATAGGCTTTTCCCCTTCAAGTCCACCCTTTTTCAGATGTCCTTTCAGTCTACGTTCCAATCCCATCAACTCCAAGTCATCATAGATTACATGACCAGCATCTATTTCTGTTATCATTGCATATCCTCGATTTCTTTCTTGATATATTGAATACCCGAATCTATAACATCATATCCCCTAGAGGAAACATCAGACGCATATTCGGCTTTGTTTCCAAGGGTTAAGGTATGGTCATGTACATTACTATAGTTTGACCTTCTGAGATTACCTGTGCGGTTTCGGTAGTTTCCGTTAGCCTTATCAAGTTCAACGGCTGTTTTACCTAACCTATCAAGGAATTCATCTACTTCCCTTTCTCCCTGCGCAAAGAAAGCGTCTATCTCATCCTTTATAACATCAGACATAGATACTCATATAACCAAGATAATTGCACTTAGGGGCATTATAGACCTTTCCACCTCCTCGGTAGATTCCATCATCGGAATAGACCTTGACTTCATCACCTTCGGAAATCTGGCACTTGTCACAAACAATGTGATATTTCGGTGTATATATACTACCATTATCGGTAGTGAAATGCTCGGTAGAGTTGTCATCGCACCGACAACGCCCCATTTCTTTCCATTCCTCAGAAGAGCTAATGACCTCGTTGTATTTGTTGACAACCTTATTCACGAACTTCTTCTTTAATATGTGAGGAGAATATAACATAACCTAGACATTTACCAAATATCAGACTTATCCGTGATAGTGGAAAGCCCTAAAGCTGCCACCACTTCATCATCCGGAGCAACACCATATTTTCGGCAAAGCCACATATAGTATTGCCCTATCCTAGAGTAGTCCCAAGAGACAGAGAATCCATTTTCGTTCACATTGCTCATATATGGGGCAAGCATAAGTTCCTCGATTACGGAAATCATCGCCTTGCCTACAACTTGCGAGTTGCTAGACGTATATTCTTCGTCAAGGTCTATACCTGACGAAATATCTTCCAATTGGGCATCGGTAATATTCCATGCACGCAACTTCTGTGAAATGTATTCTCTTATCTTCATGTGACATCATTATTTCTGAGCCTGACTCATAGCTTCAGCGATTTTCTTTGCAGCATCCTGCTCGCTCTTTGCTTTTTCATCAAGTTCCTCTTCTACATTCTCCTTTTCAGAAGTCTCTTCGGTCGACTCGGCAGCATCCTTTTTGGGAGTTTTCTCCTTTTTAGGCTTACTCTCCTTCTTTTCCTTCAAGACTTCCTTCTTAGGTGTCTCTTCTGGTTTCTTTTCTTCTTCCTTTACTGGATTTTCTTTTCCATCATTCAAGACTTCCTTCTTAGGAGCATCTTTAATTTCCTTATCGTCTTTTGGAGATGCAGAATGATTACCATCCTGCACCTCCAACATCTTGCAAAGCTTACGTTCGATAAGGGAGTTCATACGTTCTTCGTCAAAGTCCAAGATTGCACCAACTTCATAGATGGTGTTAAAATGGAACTTGTCACGGAACGGACTAATTACCTCACCTCTCATAAGCCTAACCTACTGCTTGAGTTGAGTCCAAAGAGTAAATGGCATCAACGTTATTCAAGATAGGAACAACCATTGCTTGTGAGCTGGTGAACTCACGGAGTGGGTCGTTGGTAGAATAACGGCTAGCCAAGATATACTCATCGGCTGACTGATAAGTTACACCTGCAACTGGTCTTGTAGCTTCGGCTACGTTAGTCCAGAACAAATCACCAAGATTGTCATAGCAAGTAAAGGTCATGTGACCCTTAGCCCAAGGGTTGTGTGTTCCCTTCTTACCGTTAATCTCGGTCTTGATCGTACGGGCTACACGTACCAAGTTAGTCTGCCACTTGTTCTTGAAGATAGAAGCAATTTGCTCTAAGCTCAAAATAGGAATATTGCTATCACTATTAATCGCAATGCCTTGATTGAAGGCAAACTGAGCACGAACCTGCTTGTTCTTACCAAGCAACTTGATTGTGTAATCGTCAAGATAACAAGTAGTGATGGTATTTTGGTCTTCCATCGCCTTGTCGTAAACCAATTGGATGTCATCAAGTGGGGTTGCATCCTCTGCGTCCCAAGCCTTAGTGCCATGACCGAACTTGTTCTTCTCGGCAAAGCCAACATCAACTCGAACGCCTGTACCACCTGAACGGGTAGCCAAAGCTACACCTGTTGACAACTCACTGAGGAACATATCTTCAATACGCTCGTAAACCGCCTGAATACAACGAGGAAGGTCTGCAAACAAGTTACGCAAAATCTGTGGCTGAGGCAAACGTTGCGCAATCATGTTGTCCAAATCCTTAAGCTGCTTCTCTGACATGTAGAGTTTCATACCAACCTTTGGGATTTGACCCTCAGCGGTTGATACCTTGTCACGGCTCTTCAATGGAAGTTCTGCATCCATTGATACAACGTCAGCAGCAACTCGTGTGTATTCCGCAGTAATTGATGCCCAGCGTCCGTCTTGACTATAGGTGTTAGTCAAGTGGTCTCGGTACATATAGGTCAATGCGGTCTGATTCTTGCCGTTCAACTTCTCTACTACACTTGCAACAAGTTGAGGGAAGTATTTATTGACCAACTGAAAATAAAGTGATTTTTCCATCTGTTATCCTCCTTCTTTTAGTCTTTGTCCATGGTTGCATCAGACTCATCGAACTTGTTTGCATCCTCATCGCTAACCAAAGCAATCTTTGGCATAGCTGTAAGGAACGCATCCGGATAGTCTGCACCATTTGCAGCCTTAGCTGCTACCTTGTTAACTTGTCCAGCAGTCATAATTGCCGCTGGTTCACCGTTCAGAATGGAACGATAGAGAACACCCGCATACTTGTAATGCTCCAATGGGTCACTGGCAGTACCCAAATCCTTATAGTTGCCTGTTTCAATAGGCAATGGCTTGTAAGTTCCCTTACCATCTGTCACGATAACACGACCTGCGTAAAGAACTTCATCTTTTACGCCTGTCCAATCCAAAGCACGACCGCCCTTGATGTCGCCTTCCCATTTCTGGATAATGACGGAATCCTCACCAAAGACAATTTGCTTTTTTGTAGTCTTCAATTCCTGATTCATGTTTTTCAATTTTTAAAGTGACTGAACTAATGATGCGGCTACATTGTCAACGTCCTCCTTTGTTGGCTCGCCCTCGCTAGCACGATAGCTGCCCCCGAATTGTGGTTGTTGCAACGCCTTGTAGTTGTTCGCTACCTTGGAGAGGTATGTTTCGATAGCTTCATCTGTAGCATCATCGCTCAAGGTGAAACCCTCGTTGATACGACTTTCGGGAATGCCCAACTCCTTAGCCTTTGATAAAATCTTCGCATCGTGGTCTGCCTTTGCCTTTGCCTTTGCAGCAGCCTCTTCCTTAGCCTTAGCCTCCTCAGCTTGCTTTTGGATAGTTTCTTGCAATTCCTTAATGGTCTTGCTTTGCGTCTCCATCTGTTCGTTGTAAGTCTTGGCTTGATCGGTGTTCTTTTGAGTCAAGGTCTCTACGAGTTTCTTGAACTCTTCACGTTCCTTGGTTCTTGCTTCCTCTGAAGCTTTCTTCTCTGCTGCCTGCTCTTCAAAGTATTTTTTGAGATAGTCCGGCATTTCGTTTTTCTTTGCCAATTCCTCCAAGCGTTTCCTTTCGGCTTCTTCAGCGGCTTTCTTGGCTTCTTCTTCAGCTTTCTTCTTAGCTTCTTCTTCAGCAGCCTTGCGTTCAGCATCTTCTTTAGCCTTCTGTGCCTCCTCGAACTTTTTCTTGGCATCGGTAACTCTGCGGTCATTGTCCTTTTGCAAGGACTCCAAAAAATCCTTTTGACTAGCAACCACTGTCTCGATGTTGTCATCAGTAACAAGCCCCATCTTATCAAGCATTTCGGCATGTGCCTGAAGAACTTCATCACCTAACCCAAGAGACTTATACTCTTGTTTTAGTAACTGGAAAATTTTCTCTTTCATTCTTTCGATATATTTGTTAAAACTAGTGCAAAGATAATACGAAAAGGATAATTAACACACTAATCTGTTTGCAAGTATCTCACTTTTGCCTAAAAGTGAGCAATAAGGGCATTTACAAGCGATTTAAGGCTATTTTATTATGAAATCGTAAACTAGTAGTAATACAAAATTAAACTCGCATATAACGAAAAAAAAACGCCAAACATCCTCACGGACATCTGACGCATGTCGAATAAAAAGAACCTAAACATTAATCATCTAAAAGTTTATAACATTTCGCATATAACCCAAATGATTCAAATTAGAATAAAACCGTCCATCACGCTCTATGAATTTACCGGACTTCACAATCTCACCATTATGCAACATTGCAAACTTAGAACCATGAGCTGTCCATTTATTCATTTCTTTCATATGTTCATTAGAACCCCAACCATATTTCTTGATAGTAGGATAAATGAAACGCTCAAAGCAAATCTGACTATCCGTTTTATCATGCTCAGAACAAATCGGGAGCACTCCATTATGTGCAAACCAATAACCTGCCTTATAGAATGGATGGCAATTCTTGACACAAACAGAACCATGAGTAGCAAATCTAAAATGTATGATTACATTTTCATTTATATCTCGCTTCATCAATCTACGGATAAATGTAGAGAAATGCAAACTCTTGTAATGGTCAGACTCGCTCACGAACCCACAACCATCTGGATTTCTCATATATGCAGCCTTCAGCTCATCTACGGATGGCAAAGCAACACCTTTCGGACATACAATAATAACACACATATCTTTACCCTTTCTTTTTTCTTTGTAATACTTTGTTTTTTGTGTCCTAGGGCTTTTACCCTAGGACTACATTAATTAATCATTATTGGCTGCAAATGCATCCTTACGGCTCTGGAAGAAAGCCTTCTCTTCTTTATTCAAGAAAGGTATATCTTCGATATTCATAACCTCACTAGTGAAGACATTGTTTCGAGACCAACCGACAAGCTTTGCGCAGAACTTAACCCACATTTCAATCTTCTTATAATTGGTTGAACCTTGATGCTGGCGAAACTCGATAGTCTTGTGACGTGTATAGCTCTCAGCATTTACCTTGTAATATCTATCTCCATGAAATACATTACGTCTAATATCGTAATTGCCGTGGCAATTAGAGAAATCCTTGTCAAGCAAGCTGGCTGCCCAACGGCAATTACCTCTTCTTGAAGGAGCCATGAAACTATCAATCAATCTTTCAAGCTTCTGATAATTCTTGAAAACGTTAACATACTGCTCACCTGTCAACTTAGCTGCACCGATATGAACGTGAAGACCACAAGTAGAATTAACTCTTGCACCTACAGCATCCAAAGACTTGATAGCCTTCTTCAAAGTTGCCATACCATTTGTATTGCCATTCAATACCGGACTTACAACCTCGTTAGGGTCAACATCACCACCAACTGAAGCATCACTAACAATCTTGAAATAGCTCTTGTTATCGGTGTGGTTATAACCCTCAGAATGAATATCAACACCATTCTGACGACCTGCCTCTATCAAGGCATTGCGCTCGGCATGAACACATTCAATCTCAACACCGAATGTATAAACGAATCTCGTTGAAGTTGAACCGCTTGGCACACAAACCTTCAACATATCGGAGATTTCTTTCTCACGAAGACCGCAAGCCTTCAATGCAACAATCTTTTCGTTGCGAGACATCTTTGACTTCTTGATTTCGTCAATAGTCTCAATTAATGACTTCTTTGAACTTGCGAATGAAAAACCAGTCTGCTTAGACATAATCAATTGTGCTAGTTGTTTCGGGTCTTACCCCTTGGTGTCGCTCTCACCTTATTGAGTGAAACTTGTCACTCGGCAAATCAACCAACTTATCTTGATTGACGATGCAAAGATACAAATAACTTTTGAAACATGCAAGTATTTTAATGTTTTTCTTTGTTTATTTAACTTACGGTAACTGATATATGTACGTTATTAACAATTACCCTCTTTATATACCTTATTATATATAAAAAAGGCTTCGATGTTCACACACCAAAGCCTAAAAACTTTACTAACTAATTACCAATTTTATCAACTATCTTCTTAAATCATCACCAATATCTTCTTCTACTCCCAAATCCGGCAGTCTGTCATACGCTTTTTGGTCATCACCACCTTCAGACTTAACACCTAGCAGATAGCCATTCCGAAAAGCATAATAAACCAACTTCTCCATATCTTTTGCTGTTGCATTATCTGTCAAATGTAACGTGGCATACAATCCCATCAAGAACTTCCGTACATCTTTCGGATATACTTTATTATTCTTCTCTAAAGCGACTGCCATTCTTAGCGGACTTTTCATATTCTTCTAATTTTCGTAAAACCATCAAACGAAACACAAAAGAGAACCATTCCGCTTGTCTCCCTAGTTCATAGACTTATTCGCAACTTTATTCGTCCCATCTGCTTCCTACGTTTACCCGTTGACAGATGTCCGAGATTCCAATAGGACAAACATCACGGCTCTCTTCTTGTGTATCATTGTGCCAACGGAAGGATTCGAACCTTCGACCCTAGGATTAAAAATCCTATGCTCTGCCACTGAGCTACGAAAGCGTAAAGGAATGGTTGGATTTGCACCAACGCCCCCTTGTTACCAAGCCAAGTGCTCTACTACTGAGCTACATTCCTTGTAATATGACAAAAGTACTTGTGGTGCAAGGGAGATTCGAACTCACCGAACCCGCTATGGGAATTGATTTACAGTCAATCTTCTTTAACCGCTTGAATATCGCACCATTTGTGGAACATACTCCTATTCCTCCTCGTTGCCCCAAGTGGATTCGAACCACTAATGACAGAACCAAAACCTGTAGTGTTGCCATTACACCATAGGGCAATTTAGTACTGCATAAAGGATTCGAACCTTTGAATACCAGCGTGAAAAGCTGGCGACTTAACCACTTGTCTAATGCAGCATCTAGGGATTCTCACCCTAATTAGAGTTTCCTTGTTATAGTCTAGCTGAGCTGGGTAATTTCAAAAACCATGCCGTAAACTCCTAAGTCTTGACTTATTATGGTAGAAGCGACCTCTCTGAAGGCCATCTGTTTCAAACACGATGCAAAGATAAGCATTTTATTTTATACTTGCAAGCGTTTTAGTGTTTATTTAAATTCTTTTGATGAATTTTACATCACTTATCCTTGCGAAGGATACCACAAAGGGTTTCTACGAGTTTCTTTGCATCGTCACCTTTGATTTCGATGACATTGGAATTTCCATCAGGAGCATCCTCGCCTTTCTGTTCCTTATCCAAACGCTTACGAAGAGCCAAGTCTGGATTCTCTACCAAGATAGAGTCCAAAGCATAATTGCAAATGCGGCTTGCAAGTTCCTCATTACCATTCGCATCACGCACAAACTCATTCTTACATTCAAGAATATCCATAATCTCGTTGTACTCTTCGGCATTCTCACAATTACGTGAGAGCATACCAATTACCTTGTAACGGTCAATCTCAAAGCTGACCTTTAATTTGTCTTTATTCATTCTTTCTATCTTTTATTAATCAATAGTTCGTTAATAATTCAATAATGTGCTAAGCAGCTATACGCTGTAAGCACG
>ERZ773178.699-NODE-699-length-39820-cov-10.404677_pt1 | contig 39820 bp, 27 predicted proteins | sample MGYA00580533_ERZ773178 | MGnify/ENA primary metagenome ERZ773178 (study PRJEB29015, sample SAMEA2737859) | human gut metagenome | biome: human gut; feature: human-associated habitat; material: faeces | place: China | collected 2012 ...
GATGGATTGTAGGACCGCTGGTTGGCGGACAGCTTCTGTTCTCGGGTGTCAACATCGCCATTCCTTATGCTCTGGTGGGTATCTTCGTGCTTGCTGTGGCACTGGTTCTGTCAAGAATCAAGTTGCCGGACCCAAGGAGAGCGCATGAGGCGGATACGAACGAGAAGGTGGAGGAGAAGCCGATGCGAGTGATGGCATTCGGTTTCGGTATGCTGACCTTGTTTCTTTATGTGGCAGCCCAGACGGGTGTGAACAGTTTCTTCATCAACTATGCTGAGGAGAGTATTCATATAGAGAAGCAGACTGCCAGTCTGTATCTCGCCTTTGGCGGAATGGGTCTGTTCTTTATCGGCAGGTTGGCTGGTGGTGTCATCATGAATTATATCCAGCCAAGGCTGGTGCTGCTGGTCTGTGCCATCCTCACCTTTGTTGCCACATTGATAGTGGTGGTATGTAGCGGTACCTTATCTCTCATTGCGTTCTTCGCTCTGTATCTGGGAGAGAGCATCATGTTTCCGACTATCTTCTCGCTGGCATTGAGGGATGCGGGAACAAAGACCAAGCTTGCTTCTTCGTTGCTTATCATGACGATAGTGGGGGGTGCGGTTGCTCCTGTAATCATGGGGTATATTGCGGATACTACGGGGAGTATGGCGATTGCATTTCTCATACCGCTGGTATGTTATGGGGTGATTAGAGGGTATGCTGCAATGCCTAGATACTCTTCGACTGATGTTAAGAGGGGGCTGAAAGAATGATAAATTTTGGGAAAAGCTCCTCTCCCCAATGATGAGTTTGTTTCAAGGGTTTTGGGCTTAGTAGCCCGTTTTTTCTTTCTAATAAAATTATAAGATAAATGGCACATCATTTTTGCATCATTGGCATTAAACCTTTAATGCCAACATTTCAAGACGAGAATCCTGTTTATGCAAACAAGGCTCAAGCTATACAGAAAGCTTTGTGGGAACACAATGTATGGCACATGTTGTATCAAGGCTATTCCATAGCTAATGATAACAGTTATGTAGATGTCACCAAAGAGGCTCTAAGAGATTATTCTCTATATGACACAGATGATTTGAAAATTTCGATCTGTGCTATAGTCGGGAAAAATGGCAGCGGTAAGAGTAGCCTTGTGGATTTGGTAATCAGAATGATAAACAATCTGTCAGCTGCTCTTCTCGGTGAAAAATTCAATTTCTCAGCCGCAGAACATCTGCATTTCATAGACCATGTATATGCCGAAATGGCAATCAGGATAGACAATGCCATTTATATATTGGAAGAAAGGGGACGAAAGGTCGTTCTAAAAAAATTCATGCGTAAACGAGTGACAGGATTACGCTTCGTACTTGCCAAGGAAGATATTATACTCAATGAAAGGACTACTACAGAAACGACAAGTAAGTTGCTTGACAAGCACTCAAAAGGACGAGTAATTCTAAAATCGCTATTCTATACCCTTGTATGCAATTATTCTATGTATGGGTTCAACTATCGGGATTACTTTGAAGAAGCTACCCCTATTCAACGTCTTGAAAAATTATTCAAGAAATGCAATTTTGATGATAACCATATCACAGAAGACCAAATTTGGCTGAAAGGAATATTCCATAAAAACGATGGTTATCAAACACCAATAGTCTTACATCCCATGAGAGAGGATGGCATATTGAAGATAACAAAGGAAAACTTGCTTGCCAAGGAACGCATGGAGAACTTGCTGTTTTATAAGGACAATGCTGGTCATTATCCACAACGTGTTGTCAATGGAAATCTTCACATTGTAGCGATACGGATAAAACCGATAAGCAACAAATCGTTTTCAAGGGAAAATATGCTTAGCCAGATAGGTATCGGTAGGCAACAGAATATCTCTCAGAATTTTGATAATATATACAATTGGATTATCGGATTCTGGGATAGCCTGTATCATTTTAGCACTGTCCCACAAGGACAAAAGCTACGCGAAGATGCCTACGACTATATTGTATATAAGACATTAAAGATTGTCTCAAATTACAAAAAATATAGTTCAATTTACAATTACCTCAGCAAGACAAAAGCCAAATATGAAGATGTCTGTAAAAAATTGATTCCATTATCAGAAGATTTCACGCATGTTACGAAGAAACTTCTGCGCACAATCATGTATTTGAAGAAGGACATTTATTTGGATTCTGACAATACATATAATTTGGATGAATTGGGCAATACTATCAATGCTATGGTTGGGGAGCGTATTCATCCAATGCATCAACTACAAGAGACAGACTTACTTCCACCACCGATATTTGAACACTTCTTGCTATTGAAAAAAGATGGTGACACCGGCATTATTGATTTTCGGAATCTAAGTTCGGGAGAAAGGCAAATAGCTTATACTATCAGCAACTTTATGTATCATCTGATAAACGTGGATTCCGAATGGAATGATTTTTATCAGGACAAAGACCATCTGGAAATAATCAAATATCGTTTTGTCAACGTGATATTCGATGAGGTTGAGTTATATTTCCATCCAGAATTGCAGCGTAGTTTTGTGGGATTATTGTTACAGGCATTACAAAATGCACATTTTAAAAACTTGTATGGAGTAAATATCATATTGGCAACTCATTCTCCATTTCTGCTAAGCGACATACCTCATTCGAATGTGCTTTGTCTGGGTGAAGATACAATGAACGTAAAGGGTACATTGGGAGCCAATATCATAGAACTGTTGGGCGACAGCTTTTTCCTAAGTTCTGTAATTGGTAATGTAGCATCAAGAGAAATACAGAAGATTGTCAATTTATATCAAGCTGCGAAGCGAGAAAAAGACATCACCAATACTTTCAAAAAGAACAAGGAACGCTTCAAATATGTATATAAATATGTAGCAGACCCCTACTTGAAAGATTTGGTAGGAAGAATGCTTGATTATATGGAAGATTATATAAAGCGCACTAATCATGTATAAGTTTGTAAGTTCACAAGACAAAAGGGCATTGCATAGGGCTTATAATCAGCTATATGTACAAGATTTGGACAAGAAATGGGATAAAGGGGTTCGCTCTTGCCCTCGATTAGCTGGAGCAATGTTTCCTGGTATGACAGCAAAGAAACTTCTTACAGCCGACTTTAAGAAACTTGTAGATGTGTATTTCCATTATAGAAATTATATTAATGGATTGACAGATATACAAGCAAAAGAAGTTAATGACGCTGCTAAAAAAGTATTCACTTACACTTCTTTCAAAGACAATATTAGAGATTTTTTACTCAATCCTGATAATAAATTTGAAATTTGGAATTGCGTGTATTGTGACATGGTGAAAGTTTCTCCTTTTGACCATAAAGGAAAACGTGTAAGACGGTTTGATACAGAACATGTACTTGACAAAGGAAATTGTCCATTAGTAGCTTTATCTTTGTACAATTTTGTACCTTCTTGTGCAACTTGCAATGGACCTGCGATAAAGGGAACACAAACTATTGGAGACACAAAAGATGAAATCGTCAAACTAAGTCCGACAAATCCCGCATACAACTTTTGGAATAACGTTTTGTTTGTTGTCAATCCGAAAGCAACTATAGCTTGGAAGAAAAGGGAAGATATACCAGATAATTTTGAGATAGACTTTGTTTACAAGGATGCAACATATAAGAAATCGGTGGATTTGTTTGGGTTGAAATCGCGCTATAATACAGATTGCTTAATGGAAGCATTGCGGTGGTTGGATAAAAAAGACAGATTCACACCTAAGATGCTACATGACTATGCAAATCTTGAAGGGTGCAGTGAAGATGCAATCTGTGAAAGAGAATTTAAGATAGATATTGATAGAAAAGAGCATAATCTCTATCGGAAGATGAAGGAAGATCTGATTGGGATTACGCCTTGGAGATCAAAATGAGTGTTGCAGTTGAATAATGAGAAAGAATAATAGAATATTATTGTATATTTTTGTGTGTTTGGTGGTATTACTACTACCAAACATTATTTCATTTGTTAAAATGGAATGGCAATGGTTAGGTCACAATGTAGTAAAGGAAAATCTATGGACTTCTATTTCTTTGGCTTGTATTGCTTTATTGATTGAATTTTTCTATGTTCATCGCCATGTTTTTGAAAGTCAGGTCAAAGAAAAGTATGCTATGGCTGTTTCTCCATTTTACTTTGATTCACCAACTTCGTCCGACTTATTTGATAGAAAAAGTTATGCTAAACTATTGTTGGACAAGATATATAGTTCATTTTCAAATCAAGAAAGGAACTATCATTCTTTTGTTATTCATATTGGAGAACATTATGGACAAGGTAAGACCTCTTTTCTAATGATGCTGGATGAAGAAATTAAAAACAGAAAAGTTCCTGTTATCAATATACACTTTGAGCCATGGCTCTGCGATACAGAAATGGGAATAGTTAATGAATTCTTTGACTCTTTCAGAATAGAAGTAGGCGAATATCTTCCACGTTTAAATAGTCCAATGCGTCAGTATTTAAAGTTGTTATTGGCAACCTTTAAATATGAAGCGAATGGTTTCTCTCTGAGTTTTGATTCATTTCTGAAGGAAAAAAGTACATTAAAAACTACTCATGACCAGATAAGGGATGAGTTGATGGCGATAGACCGTCCAGTTATTATTACCATCGATGATGTGGACCGTTTACAAGACAAAGAGTTAATGATGGTTTTAAAAATCATTCGTGATACTGCAGATTTTCCTAATGTGTTCTATATTGTTGCAGCTGACAATCTTCATCTAAAAAGAATGTTGAATAGCTTGAATATCGACAATGCAGAGGAGTATCTGAAGAAATTCTTCAACTTGGAGTTTCAATTACCAGCGAATGAGAACGTTGCCTTCGAGGAATTACTGAAATTATTGGATAGAAAATACCAAGAACTTGAAATAGATGAAAAAACGAGAGCATTGTATGTATCACAAATCCGTAATGTGGTCTACATTAGGGATGCCTTCTCTAATATGAGAGAAGTATATCGGTTTGTGAATTCTTACTTTCTTGCCATCGACTCTATGCAAGATATACGACAGCTGAATCTCTTTGATTTATTCCAGTTAACAATGGTTCAGACATTGAATATGGAATATTACTTGCAATTGAGAGATCATAGTCTGAATCTGCTAGATGTAGTACGCTCAGGAAATGACATATTGCTTCAATGGAAAGGAGATTTGAATATTATTCAAAAGAGGGAGGAAAAGGAGGCTTTAAGACAAATTGAAAGTATACGAGTTAATGATATTAATCCACCATATGAAGAGAGACGATCTGAAAAAGTTGAAATACCAGAGTTTGCTGAGACGGTAGTGAAAACTATGATTACTTCTAATGACATCATACCAGAACTTATGAATCTTATGTTTGGTCAAGGCTCACAAAATGTAGCTTCCAATCGTATCTGCCGACATAATATGTTTTTCAAGTATTTCTCAAATACTGATGCAAGCTATATGGTGCCAAGGATTAAAGTTGTCGATATGCTAAACTCAGAAGAGAAGATATATTACAACAAACTTGTTGATATATTTAAGACTCAAAGAGATGAACTTTTCTTGTCAGAGTTTACATATGCTATACCATATGTGAAAAAACATAAGGAGACTTATATCCTTAAACGTTTCTTCATTTTTATGGAGTTATCCTATAAGTATGGGAGGAATTTGCCCAACTACAGCATGATAAGGTCTTTGGCAGGTTATGAAGGTTGGGAAACAAACAGACAAAAGTTGTTTAATGTGCTTGCTTGCATATATGAAAGATACAGCCAGGCTAGGTTGAAAACCAAACAAGATGATTTTACTCAGTTGTGTATGACTTATTCTAACATCAATATCTTGTTAGTCTGCTTGAATGTCATGTCAAATCAAATTGGCTATTTTATGTTCGATAGAAAGTACATAGATGACACGAATATTATGTTGGTAGACAGATTTTTCAAGGAAAAAGTGGCCAAAAGTAAAGGAAAACTAGGTATACAAGAAATAGACACAATTCAACATATACAATGTGATTATGATATGAGGGAGCATTGGAATAAATGTTTCGAAAAGTTCCTGAAGGATGATAAAGATATTTGTCTGAATTTATTATGTAGATTGGTTATATTTTATGGGAATGGTAACATAGAATGGGATTATCATTATAAAAACGCCATTTTGGGAGGCATGTCTATGCATGGGGACAATCTTTTGACTCATTTGATGGAAGCTTTCCCAGAAGAGAAAGATATTTTTAATTCGCTCCAAAAATTGTATACTCATTGTAGTAGTTTAACGGATATATCCAATTTGAATGATGATGCATTTATAAAAATGGCAAGGTTTCGACAGAAAAGTGTATGTTGATAACTATAACTTGGAAAGGGTTTGAGCTATGAAAGCAATGATTAGAACATTCCAGTCAGGATGTGGCGATTGTATATTCCTGATTTTAGAGGATGAAAAGAGTGATGAAAGTTTTCACATCATGATTGATTGTGGAATTTTTACGCCAGAGATTAAGGCATTTTTGGAAATTGATCTTGGACTGCGAATTGATATGCTCATTGTAACTCACTATGATGATGATCATGTCGCAGGCATCATTAAAATGCTTTTGGAATTTGGAAGCTTGGAAATTGGTAAGATAATATTCAATTGCTTCCAGAATTATGATGAAAATGCAACAGTTAAAATTCCGGCAGAAGATAAGCAACTGTTAGATCAATATGCTGCAAACATACATCTGGCATCTAATCCGAATAATACCAAAATAAGTGCTACGCAAGCAGCACTTCTATCTCTGTTACTGAAATCCAATGATAAATGGTTTCATGTGTGGGAGAGAAATATCTTGGCCGAAGGAGATTCTATAAAAATTGGTAACGATTCCAAATGGGGACAGTTCCAAGTTTTATCTCCGTCAAAAGAAGCCTGGGATAGTCTGAAGAATTACTTTGTTAATGAATATGTAAAACTTCTACACGCAAGGCCACCGCAAACGGCATTTGAAAACCAAGATGCTTATTGGGAAATGCTTTTAAGAATAGCTGCTTTGAAACCACAAATCAGAGAGAGGATACCCATAAGTTCTTACATAATATCAAAGCCATTCTTGCAGAAAAAAGCCTCAGTAGATCCAAATGAAACAGACATAACTATTCCTAATAAAGCATCATTGGCCTTAGTATGGGAATGTAAAGGTAAGAAAATCCTATTGAGTGGTGATGCGATAGCCTCCCAGTTGTATGAAGCAATCAAGAAACATTACGAAGGAAATCATATCATGTTTGAAGCTATTAAGATACCGCATCATGGTAGTAAAAACAATATGAGCAATTCACTTTCTTTGCTAGTTGACTCAGATCATTATTTCCTAACAGGAGGAAAGAAAAATGAAGGTCCCAACTTGGAAACTATGGCGAAAATCATACTTCATCCTATTGGTAATGGAATTCTGTTCCATACGATTCATTATAACAGAACATTGAATCTTACTGAACTTCAATTATTGGTAAAGGATGAATATAAGGAACTTTTGGAAAGTTGTCATGCAAAACTAACTAATGAAAATGAATACACATTTGAATATTGAGGATATTGCTGGAAGTATTATAGTACCAGTTGGGTGCGGAAGTGAAAGAGGAACAGCTTTCTTTATAACAAGAACAAAGTTGTTGACGGCATTTCATGTTATAGCTGAGTATGTTGCTGACGGTAGCAATATATACATTAATGTAAATGGCATAACTACCGAATGCACTTGTGAGGAACTAGTAAAAGGTAAGGATATTGCTATTCTGAACTGTGTTGACTTTATGAATGAATGCACTCCCCTCCAATTATTAGCTTCTGATTGTAGAAAAGGGCAAGTTTTGTCTATTGTCGGATTTCCTGAGGAATTAGGTAATGGTATTGATGCCTTTACGTTCTCTGTGATGAATGTCCGAACCGTACTAAGCATTCAAAATCAGTTTGATATTGTTGTCAGGAGAATAGATTCATTGGCTTTGTCTACCTATATGGGAATGTCGGGTTCACCTGTTATCAATGATTTTGGCTCTGTTGTGGGAGTCGTAACAGACGAACTTTATAACTCTTTAGGATACACCTCCATTCATTCTGTTATGGATAGTCTGACTGAAAAAGGAATAAAGTTTGAGGCTAATGCAGATTTAGAAGACACTTCTGATTTCGGACTAGGAACATGTGTTAAGTATATCTTGGAAGCGCAGGAACAGGCAGGAAGTAGATATTCACGTGATTTACAAGTTGATGATAAAGATACCGAAAGAATAATATCGAGGTTTGCTGGTATCGGATTTGATGATGACTTGGAGATAATTGCAAATGACTATAAGAAATTATCAGAATCAACAAGGGAGGTAAAGAAAAAGGCAGAAATTGAAAAGTTCAAAAAACAGTATGTTGATAATCAGATTATAACGAATGAATTTGTTGAAGGACTGTATCAGTTGAAGAATTTAAGAGACAAGTCATATTCTGACTCCTCAGTGCATTTGTTTACAGCAAAAGAAAGAGAACAAATATCTGATATGATTTCCAAGGCGAAGCAATATCTTCGGATGCAAAAGTATTTGGGTAAAAAAGGTTTGGCTATCGTTGGTGATGCAGGATGTGGCAAGACTTTCACTTTGTGTAAAATTTCCGAAAAGTTGTGTAAGAAGGAAAATGTTTATTTGCTTTTTGGTACCGATTTTTCTGGCTGTGAAATGCCTTTGAATACCATTTTGAGAAAATTAAAATGGAAACAGCCTAATTCCTTTGATTTGCTCAATGATAAAATGCAGAAAGAAAGGAAATTCGCTATATTTATTATTGATGCCATCAACGAGGGCGCAGGAATGTATTTTTGGCAAGAGAAACTTCCAACTCTGGTGAATCAAATTAGAAAATGGAGCCGAATTAAAATCATTGTATCCATCAGAAAACAAGCTGTGCAGACTGATGTTCTAAATGAGACAATAGAAGGTTTTACTAGATTATCGATTCCTGGGTTTAGAGATGTTAGAGAAGCTGTGAAGAAATTTTTCGAACATTATAATGTCGATAAAGAAATTGATGATTTTAATCAGATACAGTCATTCAGCAATCCTTTGTTCTTGAAAATTTTTTGCGAAGCCTATAGTGAAGCGTACTATAGAGATTCTGAATCTCCTAATATCATAGAAATATACAAGAGCTATATATACAAGCGAAACCATGTTGTCTCTGTAGGGACTGATGCAGACCCTCGTATGAATTACACAAAATGCCTTTTAGAGAAAATTGCATATTATTCTTTGTGGAATCTACAATGTGGTGACATACCAAGAGAAAAAGCGAAATCTTACTCATATCGTATGTGTCCATACAGGAGATGGAGCAATGATTTGCTCAACAATATCCTTAGGGCTAATTTGTTGATGGAATACAAAACGTATGATGGAATGGAGTGGATAACATTTGAATATGACAGTATGGGAGACTATTTGAAAGCAGATGTCCTTCTGAGACATAAGGATGATGATTATTCAAAACTAAAGTTTCTTTGCCGACTTGTTGATTTTACTACTGCAGAATATCAAACAAGCACAGATAATACGAAAATATTCAACTTCATAAAGGCATTTCTGTCTATTTGGAATCCACCTGTGGGCTTATGGCATCATAAAGAGATTATTAATGGTAAATTGACGGATTTGTTTATCGAAAGTTTGGCTCTCAGAAATGTTGCAAATGACCTTATGCAAACAGACGGAACAATAATGGAGGAAATTTTGGATGCTAATCCCAATTATCTACAGCCAGATGTATTCATTAATTTGTTGGAAAGTCATAATGAATCAGTGATAAGTGAGTTTCATCAAAAATTACTTTCCATGAGGATGAGCGAAAGAGATACGATATGGTCTGCATCTGCAAATTCTTTATATTATATTGATGATAAGTTGAAGCGATTATGGAATAATAATGGAATCAACAAGAAGTCATTGCTTGTTTTTGAAGTCTGGCTGTTAAGTGCTTCTTACCCAAGTGTGCGTTTTCCTGCATTAAGGCATATTGTCAATCAGTTGGAAGAGATAGATTCCGTAGATAGTGTATTATACCTGATTGATGCTTTCAAAGAGGTGAATGATCCTTATGTCTTGCAAGGCTTGTATGCTGCCATTTATGGATATATTGTAAGAATAAGAAACAGTAATTTGACTATCAGTAAGAAAATTGTAGAATTATTATATTCTCCTCATGGTTTAGCTCCTAATGATTTTGTTATACGACATTGGACACTAAAAATATTGGAATGGCAGTGGCATCTTTCAAGTGACAATACATATTGGACTGCAGCACAACCTCCATATAATGTACCAAACAGTAATCCATATGAGAATATTCCAAACGAAAACATTCCAGAGAATTTCTTTGGAACAAATCATGGTGCAAATAGTTTGCACCGTTCCTTGTTTGTATGGGATTTCTATCGTTACATTATGGGTGGAAATACATCTGATGACTTGGACAAGTTTATTGGAAAAGATGAAAAGCATATTTCCATCAAGGATACAGCAAAAGCCATTGCGTTGCTGATAAAAAATAAATATGGATGGAATGAAGCTTTGGATGAGTATGATAGCAATGTACCATATGAATCAAGTCATTTTCATAGAACGGAACGAATAGGAAAAAAATATCAATGGATTGGTTTGAGCGAGGTATATGCTTATCTGTTAGATACCTGTAAACTTTGCAGAGACCGATGGTCGCAAAAAAAGGATTTTAGGGCAGTCAACTATCCTTGGTTAGTTTCCAATCGTATTTACTTGGACCCTTTTTTAAGAGAAAATGATACCTTGGACGATGTAGTCAAAGGTCTTTTTGATGAGTATCCAAAAGATTCTACTATGGAGCAGAGTATGAAATCTTGGATTGATGATGAGAAATGTATGCCACCATTTAATCCTATTCAACTTGATCGTGATGGGGGTGAGTGGGTTGTACTTCAAGGATATGATACAAGAAAAGAAAAGGATGATGTTGAAAAAGAACAAACACGAGAACGTTTCTTGTATTATAACACTTGTCTTGTGGATTTGAAAAACAAGTCAATTTTTGCAGAATGGGCAAAAACGGCCAATTTTTATGGAAGATGGATGCCTGAATCAACCGGGTCTATTGATTTTTTATGGAATGACTATCCATGGGCGAACACATACACGTCTTCTATATATGAGGATGGGTATGTTGATGAGAAGATACCATGTGATGTAGAATTGACATACGAAGCAGAGTTGCAGGAGGATTTTAGAGGTATTCAAAGTGAAGAAAATATTGCATCGACAGTTTATGCTCCATGCCGTGATATAATGGATTCGCTTGGGCTTTATACGGCAGAGCGTGGAATAGTAAGAAAGAGTGATAATGGCGAAATCGTAGTAATAAATAGATTGATTTTAGGTGAGAGTTTCCATGGACTACTCATTAAGAGAACATTTCTTAATGAATACTTAAAGAAGCAAAGGAAATGCCTATTCTATAGTCTTCTCGGAGAAAAGAACCTTATCTCTTCTCCACATTATCAAATTCTAGTGCGAAATGATTTAACTGGAGCAGCTTTGTATAAAGATAATGATGTTGCAGAAATGATACAGCCATTGAGATTTGAGCCAAAAGAAGAACCGAGAGAAAATATTGAAGAAGAAGGCGAGTACGGTTTGGGAATGTCTATTGAAAAGTGGGTAAGCATGTCTCAAAAGACAAGTCCTGAAGATTTTAACGAATTGAAAAAACTTGCAGAATTGGCAAAACAAGAAAAAAAGAAAAAAAATGGAGCAAAATAACACCCAACACAAATCATTTCTCTGGCACCTCGACTTCGAGCCATTCACCTGGCACACCTTCTACGGTGAGCAATGTCCGCCATTCGTTACCGAAGAGAACAAGGAGGCATGGAAACGCTATCTGACAAAAATCATCAAGAAGCATCTGAAGGCTGAGGTGATGAATACATTTGAGTTCAGGGAGATAGAGACTATGGTGAACTATGAGAAGCTGGTGCGCATCAAATGGGACGAGAAGAGAAAACGGTCCATGGAAAAGCAACGGTATCGCGCTAAGATGGAGCGACCGAGAATCAACTATATTCCGAATGGGCTGAGCGTGGACTATGAGGAGGAATACTCCAAATATCTGATGCAGGAAGTTAGCTTTGAGCCAAGGGATAATGATAACTTCACGGCACAGTTGCGTCTGCTGGAGCGATGGCACAAGAAATCTATCCCACAGATATTGGAGAAGAAAAGACTCGCAGAGAAAATCTGAGCAAGTTTATATATCAGCTTGCTAACACCTGCTTTACTGCAATGGTAGTTGTAGCTGCAGTTGGTCTTGTACTAGGTGTAGATGACGCTAAACCCTATGCTTTGCTGTTAGGTGTGGGATTATTTTCTACTATTTTCTTAGCGCTGTTTGCTGATAACATTTTAAAAAAGAAATAATTATGGAAGGAATGTACATAGTTTTGGGTGGTGTTGGAATCGTTGCATGCTGCCTTTTTCTTTGGTCTGCTTTTACGAAAAGCGGTAAGAAGTGGATTGAGAGCCTTTAGGGCTTTTTACCGCTGCTCGGAACCGCTACGCTCTAAGGTTGGCGGGGTATCAAAGCCCTCGCCAAGTTTGTGCGGGATGGGACCGTCGGGGAATAGCAGGTTATAGTTTACTGTTAATAGTTTATAGTTTACAGATTTTTGTGGTAATTTGTTGATGAGTTGCAGATTTCTTTCGATTTTCTTGGTGGGTTCGAGGAAAAAGTGTACTTTTGCGGTTAGATATTAATAAAATGAATTATTATGGCACAGGTAGCAACAATGAATCAAGCTCAATTGCAAATCCTCGATATGCTGTCATTTATCAAGACTCCTGAGGCTTTGCGAGATTTGAATAAGGTAATCTCCGATTATTTTGTTCAGATGGCTGATGCTGAATTAGATAGGATGTGGAATGAAGGAACCCTGAATGAAGAACGTATCGAGAGTTTCCGGCATCTCCATGAACGTACTCCATACAATAAACCAATATTATAATCTTTAGGTTATTAAGGTTCTGAAAAATATTCCTTTTCCTAAAGTGGAGGTTATTGGTATAGAGGAATTTAAATATTATTTGGAGAAGTGGATATAGGTTTAGCTTTTGGTCTTTACAGCCGCATAAACGATGTATAAGGACTATAAGTTTATACTTCTATGTTTATGTATGTAGAAAATATAGAAGAGGTGAAGGAATGTGTTTAACAATCCTTCACCCTAATAACTATACAAAATAACTTTTTTCAAAAACTGATAGTTGAAACTACTTGCAATATAGTAAAGGCACTGTATTTGTGATATACATCATATACCTTTATTGCTCATCTTTCGACATATATCTCAGTACCTTGTTTAGTATATCTATACAGTCTGAAGTGTCGACTGGCATATCGCTACCGGGAGCAGTTAAGTAAAAACTATACGGTGGACATGAATTATATAGTTTTTTTTCGTATGTCCCTGTCGGAGCTCCTTCTTCACCATTTTTACACCAACGCCAATTAGCAATGTAATGATATACAAAGCTATCAATAACAATCCCTGGTAGATGGTAGCTGCTAAAATGAGTATCTCTGATTTGGCGCATATGTTTACATGTATCTAATAGCAAGCCATTCGTATTATCATTTCGATTTTTCATTGCTTCTTGCTCTATTTTGGGATTCGTGGTTTTCCATTTTCCGCCCATATTCGTATCGGGATAGGAATATTCACCAGTGTAGTTACCCCAAATATCTCTCTTTGGGAATGCTGGTAAAATCTCAAATTTTATGCCGTCAGAAAAGTTAATTACAACGACTTGGCCATCCGCATGTATATCGCTTTTGGGGTATGTTTGTAAAATAGCATTCTTAATGGCTTGAAGTAATCTGGATTGACCATTACCCTTTAGAGAATCATACCTGTTGTATTCGTCTTTTGGTAATTCTACAAGAATGTCGATATCGCTTGTGTCAATTGCTGTACCTCTTCCGTAAGAACCAACGTATAAACTATGAGCTATCTCGCTTGAACTATTCCAAAATTCTGAATTGATTGCTCGTGTTACTCTTTTATATCTTGTAGAGATAGATAAGCGTTGATCGGCGCTAATAACCTCTCCTCTTTTTTTTACATTGTCCATTATATATTAGTTTTTATAAAATTTGTAAATGTAAAGGAACTATTGCTCGAATTTCTTCGTCTGTGGTCTGAGATTCATGACTTCCCAATAACCTAGATCTTGCTAATTTTACTGCTTTATTTGATGTATGAGGTGTGGCAGAATCAGCATAAATCTGATTTTCCATATCTGCTAGTTCATCTCTCAACTTGCACATCGCAGCAGAATCTGCAATAATTCCGCTTTTGATGTCGCCTAGTGCAGACTCATACCTGTTACGTATGTCATGGCATTTTGCAGCAAAATGTTTGTTCTCCTCAGCTTTTTTTTCTAACACTCTATCTTTGAATCTAAAAGTAAGGTAGGTTGACCATGCAGAAAGGCCAGCTGTAATTATAGGAATCATCAATAATATATACTTATTATCTATGAATGATGCACATTTTGCTATCAGAGAAATAATAGCAGTGCTGGATGTTAAAGCAGCTGCAAGTCCCATTTGATATCTTTGCTTAATGAACTCTTCCAAATGGATTTCGGCTTGGCATTCTTGGATTTTGTGAGTCCATGCAATTCTTATATATCGCTCTTCCAATATTCTATAAATGATTCTTGTCTGTTCATTCATTTTTAATAAAATTAATTCAATACTGAGCAGCAGTGCTTAAGCACTGCTGCAAAAAAACAAAATATCAGTCTCCCTTCTTGTGATTATGTGGTTTCAAAGAAGGAGTGTTACCTGGTGTCTTTTTATTATCATGTTGACGACGATCAGGCTTGCCTGTTGATTTGGCGATTCTTTTTGGACCTGGTTTTATTCCCATAATTGTATAATTAAAATAAATAACTAAGCCTCCATTATACTAAATGTTAGCCAAAAACTAGTTAATTATAGTGAAAAGCCAAATTATATCGGATATTTTTTGTATATTTGCAACCGAATTTTAAATGGCTATCACTTTTGTTGGTTACCCTATCAGGGTCTCACAAAGTCTTTCCTTGAAAGACTAAGGAGAATGTTTTAATTCTCTTTATCTCATTACATTTAAAATTTAACGGCAGCGGCTTACGCCGCCACCAAATTATTACTCCACAGTCTTCTTCATCAGCATCCGCCAAGATTTCGATAGAGGGAGACTGCGTCGTCACCATTCTGATAACTAAATGCAAAGATATAGCTTTTTTTTGAATCTCGCAAACTTTTAGTGATAAAAAAGTGATTTTTTCGCAAATAAATTACCTTCCTTGTAAAAATCCGTATATTTTGTCGGTTTATACGAGATTTTTTTTGTAACTTTGCAGCCGTAAATATGTTCAACTTTGGTGATGTCACTATCATAAGTATATGATTTCACCTATTATTAATATATAGTAATATGCTACAGCAACTTAAAATCAGGAATTTTTTGTCCTTTAAGGATGAAATGACCTTTAATATGCAACCCAATAAAGGGACGAAGCTTAAGGATCATAAAGCGAAGCCATTTAAGGGTGCTGCTGTTTTGAAGTCTGCAGCAATCTTTGGTGCAAATTCTAGTGGAAAGAGTAATTTTATTAAGGCTATACAATTAGCAAAATCTTTAGTTTTACAAGGTACTAATCATGATGAGCCTATAGATTACCATCCTTTTAGGTTATCAAATGCAACCAAGAATGCTGATACGACTATGGTCTTTCATATCTTGTGTAATGAGAAGAAGTATGAATATGGCTTTAGCTATAACTCTGAAAGAATTTCTAAGGAATGGCTTAGTCAGATAACTCCAAAGACGGTTTACTCTATTTATACAAGGAATGAAGCCAATGAATTCGAATTAAAGGAGCTTCTAAAGAGAAATCCTAAAGATGAAGAGAGGCAATACTTGCACTTTTTTGCAAAGTCAACTCCTACTAAGCAGTTGTTCTTGCATGAAGTGTCGAGTAGAAATATAAAAGATAATGTTTCTGACATCTCTGATTTGGTTGCTGTTTTTTCCTGGTTTGCACTTAAACTTAAGATTATATTTCCTGATACGCCATATAATCAAAGTGTCTTGCTCAAGACTGCTGACGACAAAGAGTTGAATGAGGCATTTCGCCTATTATTAAAATACTTTGCAACAGGTATTGATGATGTCTATCTGAAAAACGTCGAGTTTGAAAAATTGGGCATTTCTCAGGAGTTAATGCGTATGATAAAAGCCAATGTCTTCAAGGATGATGGAAAGGATGTCTTGGGTACATTAAAACAAAACCATGATATGTTCTTGATTCGTAAGGTCAATGGTGAACTTGATACAAAAAAGGTAATGACTGTTCACCATATCATTGAAACTGGCGAAAAAGAGTATTTCTCTCTGGAAGAGGAAAGCGACGGTACTAATCGATTGTTTGATTACATTCCGCTTATTCTGGATTTTATCCAGGGAGATAAGGTCTTTATCATTGATGAAATAGAGAGGAGTTTGCATCCATCTCTTATCAAAAAGATACTCGAACTGTATTTTAAATATTCTGGCAAAACTCCATGTCAGATGATATTTACCACTCATGAGGTTATCTTGATGACCCAATCGCTGCTACGAAGTGATGAAATCTGGTTGATTAACCGAAATGACAATGGTGTTAGTTTATGTAACAGATTGGATGAAAAGTTTAATCCTAGATTCGACAAAAAGTTAGTTCAAAGCTATTTGAATGGTGACTATGATGCCGTTCCTAGAATTGGGTCGGAGTCTAAGTTTGAAGATATCATTAATCAACTAAGATTAAAGAGTTAAATGGTAGTAGTGAAGTATCGATAAAAGTATCAGATATAGTGATAGTATCGTTTGTTAATTGGCATACCGATTCGAACGCTACGATGCTACCGATTCGCCGATACCATCAGGTAAAAAATGAATTTAGGCAGTAACGTATCCCTATGGATTTCGTTACTGCCTAAAATAAGTAACGCCCCTCTAGTATGCTGCCTTTCGGCGCGCCTAAGGGGCTTATTATCTTTAGTTGAATGAACTGTCTTTCTTTTTGCGCTGCAAAGTTAAGAACTTTTTTTTGGAACTACCAAATAAAAAACAAAGATTTTTCTATGTTTTTTCAAATTTTCCACATTTCTTCGTCTTTCCATTCCTCAGGGAAGCCCATGGCAGGTAGCGACACGACATTTTTATACTCGTCCAACAATGCTATCAGTCTGGTTTTGAATGGAGAAGTAGGATTCACCGTCTGCAACAGATAGTTCAGGATACAGGCTGTATAATAGAATTTCTTCAATCTCGCCTTATGAGGTTCTCTGAGCCATTTGAGCTTTTTGGAAAATTCCAACCGCTCCGGCACGATACTCATATCTCGATTCCAAAGACGGGCATGATGGGCACAAATGTTCCTCACGTAGTTGATGGCATGCAACCAGGAGCAAAATGTCTTAGGAGGCAATCCGAAATACGAGGCGATACCAGCTATGTCTGCACGGTTCTTCAACCCCATACATATTCTTGAAAGATGGTTGAAATACATGATTTCCACACTCATCCAAGAAGGTGGGTTCACCGGATCATAGTACTTGCTGGTATAATGCTGTATGAATACCTCAGCACGATTGTTATGCAGCTGTTCCCTGATATGACTTTGTATTTCCGAATATACATCAATGGTTATCTGCTTGCCACCACGCAACGTGATGGTCTTGGGGGCATTGAATATATCCTGTCTGTCTTGCCAATGTGAACCGTATTTATGACTTAATTGGTAAATAATCTGAGTTCTGATGGCTACCTCAAGTCTTTCTATCGCATCAAATACCAACAAACGGAGCTTTCTGTCAAAAACATAAAGGTTATAGACATGATCCCAGGTGATACCTTTCTTGAAAGAATCCAATATTTCTCCTTCTTGATTGGCTTCTTTAAAAGGCAGCATATAGGCACTCATCCTATAATAGCTGATATTGGCAAGATGCCTTTTGGCACGTGCCTCGTCAGCAAATTGAAGCCCTCTGGATTTGAGGAGTTCAACCTGCTGCTGATAGGTCAATGGTGGCTTTGTATATCTTTCCATACTCTCACAATTTTATTTAAGTTACAAAAGTATAGAAAAATTCCTGTATGAAAGAAGAAATGCCTAATTTTCTTGTATTCTGATAACATTTTTCTGTAATTCTACAGAAAATGAGCTTTTTCATCGCCTCATCCTCTCCAATTCATCATCCCGTCGCATCTTATCATTCAACTTCTCCTGCATCTTGTCCAGAAAGTAAGTACGACTGTAGTTCTTACGTCTCCGGATATCGGTATAAAAACGGTAGCAGTCCTTAGCCTTGACACCAAAGAATTGGTACATGGCTTGAGCCAGCTCCTTGAATTTCACTTCACCGTCATTCACACTTCCCATCACGCAGATGCCATATACCATCTCTACGAGGTCTACTGCGTTCCCCGTCCAGCATATCGGCAAAGCCTTGTCCGTCTTCTCATGGGCAACAGCTACAGAAGCCCCCTTGCCTGCACTTACCTTTACCTGCAGCATCATCTTACGGATAAACGACAGGGCTTTCTTGATATACAGTCCAAGAGCACATCCTGTATCTGGATGTAACAGAGGATGATATTGCAACTCTGTCTCTGCAAACACCAGGGCATGCAGAGCCTCCTTGCTCTCTGACGTATGGTGGCACAGGTCTATAACCTGAGTTACAAACTGGTGATACTCCTCCTGGATCTGCTCCAACTCCATCTTGCCGCCAAGATTGTTGATAACCTTGAAAAAGGCAGTCTCTGTCAATATATTATAGCTCATAAGTATTTCTGTTTTGAATGTTAAACTTCTATTGGGCGGTGTACACACAACCCATAGTAGTCCAAAAGCAATGCCAACAGATGCCAGGCAGCGCCAAAGTAGAGTATAACTTTCTGACTATCAACAGAGCAACAGCAACCACAGCCGAGCAGCACAAAAACAAAAAGTGTTCAAAACCTGAACACCTGTTCACGTTTTGAACACCCTATTCTACACTTTTGCCTTCACAAAAGCCTATTCTATACCATACTTCTCCTTCAGATTGTACAATGTTGTCCGTCCAATCTTCAGTATCTCTGCGGCTTTCGTATGATTTCCCTTGGCGAGTTTCAAGGCTCCAATGATTCGTTCCCGTTCCGAATCCGTATCTCGTATGCCGTCTTCTGCTTGTAAAATCACCGAAAAAGAATCAAACTTCAGGTTCTCTTCCATGATCATCCTCTCTTTCGCCATGACCACGGCATTCTTGATGACCCGTTTCAGTTCTCTCACATTGCCTGGCCAGGTATACGTTTCCAAAGCCTTGATGGCTCCGGTACTGAAACCATCTATCTCTTTTCCGAACCGCAGTTTGTATCTCCTCAGAAAGAATTCTGCCAATGGTTTTACATCCTCTACCGCCTCTCGCAATGGCGGCAACTCGATGATGGTCTCGCAGAGACGTTGCAGCAGGTCATGCTTGAAGGTATCGTTGTTCACTGCCTTACCCAAATCTTCATTGGTAGCCAGCACCAGACGCACATCGGCCTCGATGTCCTTTGTTCCGCCAACTCGTCTGAATCGCTGTTCCTGCACCACTCGCAGCAGCATCTTCTGCACTTCCAGAGATAGGTTGCCTATCTCGTCCAGAAACAGGGTTCCTCCCTTCGCTTCCTCAAACACGCCCACACGGGCATTGTCTGCCCCGGTAAAAGCACCCTTCTCATGCCCCAGAAGAGTAGAGGCGGCAAGCTGTTCATTCAGGGTGCCGCAATCCAAGGTGACGAATGGCTTGTTGGCTCGCTTGCTTTTCTCATGTATCATCCGGGCGATATGCTCTTTCCCCGTACCACTCTCTCCCAGGATCATCACGGTTATCTGGATAGGAGCAAACATATTCACCAGTTCTATCACCTTCGTGAAGGCCTCACTGGTCCGGACAAAGATCTTCTCACGACTCTTGGCGATATGTTCATTCCCTTTCCACAGGGCATTCAGAAATTCAAACAGCTCTCCCTGCATCTCACTCTTCGGGAAATAATTGGCTGCGCCCTTCTTGATGGCAGCCACGGCAGAGGAATAACTCTCATAGTCCGTCATGATGACAAACTGGTTCTCATAACCATTCTCCCGCATCCATTCCAACAGTTGGATGCCGTCACCATCGGGCAACCGTAGGTCAGAGAGTACGATGGTAAACTCATCAGCCTCCCGCACCAGTTCCATGCCCTTGCGCATGTTGTAGGCTTTGGACGTCTCCCACCCCTGACGCTTCAGCATGTTACAGATGCGTTCACAGAAGGTCATACTGTCTTCTATCACTATGATCCGCTTCGTCATTCCATTTCTCCTTCCTGTTCTTCATGAATAGCCTGGATGATATCTTCGCACTGCCGTTTGATCTCACAGATTTCCTGGGCTATTTCCTTGTCAGTAGTGGTGGTATTCTTCACGGAAGAAAATACGCGGTTCAGCTTTTCACCGCAACCTATCAGTTCCCAGGTCCCTCTCATGCTATGCAATATTTCTTTCAGCTCATGGCGGTCGCCTTTCTCCCAGGCCTTGTCGATACGGCGGATGTTTTCCTCCGTCTCTTCCTCAAAAAGCCACAGCGTTCTTTGCTTCTCGCCAAATTCATACAGGGGTATCAGGTCTATATTCCCTTTCCCGTTCACCTCCTTCTGGATGAATCGGTTGGCAACCACCATCAATTCATTCGGAGAGAAGGGCTTGGATAGGCATCCCGAAAAGCCCTTCCCGGTCAGATAGTCCTCTGTGATACCTGCCGATCCTGTCACGGCAACAACGGGTATCGTCCGGGAATTACCGATGTTTGACATTCGCAGGATTTTGAGCACATCATATCCGTTTGCACCCTGCATCTTCAGGTCGGTAAACAGGATGTCATAGTCCTTCTCGCGCATTTTGGCCAGCAATTCATCCATACTCATACAGGTATCGCACCTGATCCCGTTTTCCGCCAATATGCCCTGCATCCGATGGAGTATCAGTTCATTATCGTCTATGACGACCACTTCCGCTCTGTTGTCCCCGATCATCTCATTCTCTCTTTCAATATCTTTCTCATGCACCAGTGGCAATGGGATTTCCACTGTGATGGTACTGCCGACATTCTTCTTGCTCGATAGTTCGATTTTACCATTCATCATACCCACCAGATTTTTCACGATAGACAGTCCCAAGCCGAATCCGTCTTTCGTTGCCGCATTGCTCAGCTGTCTGAAGGCATCAAAGATTTGCTGTTGTTCCTCTTCGTCCATTCCGGTTCCGGTATCATGCACGGAGATGAACAGCATGCCGCCCTCATAACTCAGCCGAAGGGTCACAGAACCGGCATCCGTAAATTTCAGGGCATTCGACAACAGGTTTCTTACGATTCTCTGTATCTTCTCCTTGTCGCCCAGCACGATGTCGTCCGACGAACTCTCCACGGTCAGCACCAGTCCCTTCTTGTCCGCCAATCCTGCAAATTCCGATGCCAGCCTTGTTCCAAGTCCTTTAACGGTAAAGGGTTTAACCATTATGGTCTCCTTCCCGTTGTCCAGCCGGAAATAGTCCAACAAATCATTGAGCATCTGCTCCATACTGGCTACGGCTTCCAAAGAGATATCTATTTCATCAGCAGAATCTTTCTTCATGACACCCAGATGGTGTTTGAGGGTTGCCAACGGGATTCGCAACTCATGGGTGATAGCCTGTATGGTCTGGCGGCGCTGGGTAAGAAGTTCTATGTTCTGCTGGTTTTTGGCATTCAGTTTCCCGATGAGCTGATCGGTTCTTTTCTTGTTTCTGATAACCTGCAGGAACATGCAGAATAATACCAGAATCAACAGGGAGAGCATACCTATATAATAATAGGTGTAGTTACCTTCCAGTGTTGCTATCTGCTGCTCTCTTTCCTCGATTCCCTTGTTGACATGCTCGTCAACAACGGCAATCATTTTCTGTAGATGATGGTTGATGGCTTCATTCCTGATGCCCAGACTGTCCAGATGCCCATTGACCTTACGGCTCTGTTGCTGATGCCTGGTGACAATCTTATGATTGAGCATAGACAGCATTTGGGTCGTGGCGGTGGGCAGTTGACGCTTCACGGTATCTACGGCAGCCTTTTCTTCTTTTCCGAACAGCCGTACCCAAAATCCCCGTTTCTTCTTCTGAACCACAGGACGGGGAGTGGAGTTCTGTACTTGCTGCTCCTTCTTGCTTTTCGCAACAATCTTGGGCACTTTCGTCGTCAGCTCCTCATGAATATCATTGCACTTCTGTACGGCATTCCTGATTTGCAATAACAGACTTTCTTTCTCAACAAACAGCTGGCGGAGATTCTCTGCTTCTATCTGACGGCTCATCTTCCCCATGTTCTCCAACATATGGTCCACTTCCATCCGAAGTTGATGATAGTCTTCTACGTCTGTGGTGTCCCAGTCTGCTACCGTCTCGCCTAGCAACGACATCTCGGCGATATGCATGTTCAAATCATGCATATCCTTGCGCCACTCATGCAGTTCTGTGTTCCTGCATTCTATCTCTTTCCTGTCGTGCCATTCTGATAGGCCGACCATGATGGTACATCCTATGATGAGGATGGCTGCCATGATACCGCATGCCATCCATCGGCAGATATGTCCAGTCTGTTTCTTGCGTTCCATCTTTATATTTTCTTAGCCGTTACAATTCTATGGTCCTGCTGTAACCATCATTACCTTGTACTTCAACCGCATGTTCGTTCCACCTGTATATGTATTTATATTCTGGAGGCAGGATAATATTACCCCTCCTGTCCAATAGTCCATACAGACATTTCTGTATGCCTATTCTGCATTCGGCATAATCACCCCGGAAGTTGGAGATATGAGTGTAGATAGGTTTCACGATGATGTCATCCTTCACCTTCAGCCCCCACCTGCCATCCTGCTGGAAAGGCTCTACATTCTTCAGATATTCATTCAGTTGTTGGACGGTCATCTTCTTCCTTGCCGTATTCGCCTTCTTTACCACTATCAGCTCATCATTCACGGCAATAATGCTCTGCAGCTTCTTCACATAGGTTGGAATGATACCCTTACCAGCCCTCAGCCCAGCAAACATGCTCTCCCAGTTGCGAGGCTTGTCGGGCAAGCCGAACTTGCGGTAGTTACCTACGTTGTCGATAATCATGCACACCTTATCCTTGTTCTCATGGTTGATGCGCAACCCGCGCCCCACCATCTGCAGGTACTTGGCAAGCGACAGTGTTGGGCGTGCCATCTGGATAAACTCTACGTCAGGACAATCAAACCCCTCATCGAAGAGGTTCACGTTCACCAGACAGTCTATCTCACTGCGTCTGAATGCCTCCACCATCTCCTTGCGTTTCTTGGCAGGAGTCTTACTGTCCAGTGCCACACTTTTTATTCCGAGGGCATTGTAACAGGCGGCTATCGCCTGGGCATGAACAATGTCTATGGCATATACGATTCCTTTCTTGCCGTCAGCATATTTCTTTACGCTGTCATAAAGCCTTTGAATAGTCTGCGGAATGTTCAGTTTCTCGTCCATCTCCTTGATGGCATAATCGCCATCGCTGCCTCGTCCTTTCAGCTGGTTCACGGTCAACTGATCGTTGGAGTACTTGCCGATAACCACGTAGTCGTAAGGTGACAGATAACCACGCAGGATAAAGTCGTTGGTACAGGGCGATTTCAGCAATATCTCGAACAGTTTGCTGAAGGATTTCTTGTTCATACGGCATGGAGTTGCCGTCATACCGAGTTTCAGAGCCTTTCTGTTCCTGCCAAACAGGTCTTGATAGGAGGTTGCTATGGCGTGATGCGCCTCATCCACTACGATGAGTCCTGACGTACACCCAGCCCCTTCCAGTTCGTCGATATGTCTGTTCAACCATTGAATGGACAGCACCCTTATCCTTACTTTCGCTTTCAGCTCCATTTCCTTCTCCCCATAGTCCAGACAGAATCTGTCCAGCGTCTGCTGCATTTGCTCCACCAGTTCACGGCGGTGCGCTACAATCCACACTTCTCCCGTGTCATGGTTATCAAGAAACCATTTCACCACAGCCGCCATCACGTAGGTCTTTCCCGTACCTGTCGGCATCTGCACCATCACCGAACTGCCTACCTTCTCCTTCTTACCATTCTCATCGTAGAATCTGCCAGTAGCAGCAGTCGTCAGCACGTTGATAATGTCCTCCAGCATCTTCTGCTGGTAGTCATAAAGCTTGATTTTCTTCATCACAAATTATATTTTCGCAATTCAGCTCTCGACACCGTTTGAAAATAGGGAACGTATGGCACTCCATTGCTTTCCAATCTCAACCCATGTCTGCTATCTTGCGTGATGTATATGTCAGAATCAGTGGCATAGCCAGAGAAATTCTTATACTCTCTCACCACAAAATAAGAAAAGTCATCCGTCTTCTTCAAAATCTTGAACCACAACCGTGGTTCCTTCTTCAAAAATAGAAACTCACTGTTGATGACACAAATGTTATCATCAGCCACAATCTGCCAGTTTCTAAATGCCGTATCTCGCAAATCCGGGATATTCCTTACATAATACCAGTCGCCCTCTCTCAGCAATCTCACGAATCCTCGCTGCTCCGCCACAGGCTTGGCATAATGCTTCAACCCAGAAATGCCATCCACCCAATAACTTTCGCCAAACACGTCCTTGGGTACATACCATATCTCGTCAACTCCTTTCTGCACCTCATCACGCTCCCAAACCTTGCTATTATGAATAGGATAGAAAAGTCCATGCTTATAAATCTTCTGATGCTTCTCCGCAGCCTTTTTCTCCTTCCTGCTGTATTTCTGGCAATAATCATTCATCTCCACCTGTGTCTCGATGGGAGTCAATTCCATGTCGGGATTTCCTTGGACATAGCAATTTTCCTCATCATCCACATATAACCTCACACTACCAGCCTTGTCCTTCAACTGATACACCTTGTCAGGTTCATCCATCGAGATATATTTCCTTTTCCAATTAATGCCTCTGCCCACTTGCAACTCCAAGGACTTCAAGTTGATATAAGCCTTGTCGTCAATAAACTTGGAGCGGATGCGAGGAAAGAATCTCATGCCGTCCTCCGTACAGAACTCAACGCCCAACAGCCTTACCGTCTGCGGTCGCTTTGTAAACCTCAGTCCGCTCCGCCTGTCAATCCATCCGTCCTTATCCTCCACAATCTCATCATTCTCGTTGTCCTCAATCATCTTCTTCTGCCTGTCATGCCCAAGAATCTTCATCATCTCCTCATTCTCGCTCACCACGCTGCCCCAATGACAGAAGCTATTGTTAATCCTCATGCAAATCTCCTGCAACGAATCCGCAAGCTGCGACCTCCCTTCAAACATCTGCTGCCAGTTCCTGTCAGCTGAAGGCATCCCGAACCGCCGATACAGTCCCACATTATCCAGTATCACGCAATAGCTCTTCCTCTTAGCCACACGCAACCCACGTCCCACCATCTGCAAGTACTTCGCCAGCGACAGCGTAGGTCTCGCCAACTGAATAAACTGCACATCAGGACAGTCAAATCCCTCCGAAAACAAATCCACGCTCACCAAAACTCGGATTTTACCTTTTTTGAATTGCTCCACCAAACTCTTTCTTTCGTTCGAGGGTGTCTTGCTACTAATCGCTACAGCGTTTATATCATTGCTACGATAAAACTCCGCAATATGCTCCGCATGCTCAATGCTAAAGGCATACACAATGCCTTTCTTCCTCGCCACATACCTCTTCACCGTCATACAAAGCCTTTCAAGCGAAGGCCTCACATCCATCACCTCATTCAGTTCCTTCTGCTGGTAATCCCCATCAGCCCCGCGCTTCTTCAGCGAGTCAATCAACCTCTGGTCCAGTCCATCCGGCTTGATAGAGTAGTAGTCATACAGGCTCAACCGCCCCTTGGCAATAAACCGCTCCATACTCCAAGACGTAAGCAGCGTATCAAACAAGTCAGCAAATCCCTCACCTTTCAGTCGATAAGGCGTAGCCGTCAGTCCCAACTTCTTCGCCTTCGGAAATGCCCTCATCACCTCCGCATACGTCTTCGCCACCGCATGATGCGCCTCATCAATCACAATCAGCGAAGGTACCTCCCTCATCTCCCGATAATGCAACGTCAACCACTGTATCGACATCACTTTAATAAAAGCAGTATCATCATCTGTCGATGTTGGCAAATCAAACCTTGCAAGTGTTTCTTCTATTTGCACAACGAGTTCTCTTCGATGAGCAACAACCCACACACATGGATTCTTCACTCTTCGTTCTTCACTCTTCACTACTGCTGCAAGCAGATACGTTTTCCCCGTTCCCGTCGGCATTTGCACCATGACGGATTGGAGCTTTCCAAAAGCCCTCCCAATCCGTCCCACCATTTCCTCTTGATAATCAAAAAGTTTCATATTCATTATAACATGATTGTTTCTGCAGTTCCATCACCCTCAGCCTTGTACGATGACACCTCACACCTGCCGGACATCATTCCCTCAAACATCGCATTCCAGTCACGATACCTGTCAGGCAATCCAAACTTCCGATAGTTACCCACATTATCGATAATCATACACACCTTCTTCGGGTCTTTCTTGTTGATGCGCAATCCACGCTCCACCATCTGGAGATACTTGGCAAGCGACAACGTAGGACGAGCCATTTGGATATATTCCACGTCGGGACAGTCAAAGCCCTCGTCAAAAAGGTTCACGTTCACCAAGCAGTCCAACTCTCCTTCCCTGAAAGCCTCCACCGCTTTCTTTCTCGTCTTGGCAGCCGTCTTGCTGTCCAATGCCACAGCCTTGATGCCAAGCGCGTTATAATACTCTGCTATTGCCTTGGCATGGGCGATGTTGATGGCATAGACAATGCCTTTCTTTCCGTAAGCATACTTAACCACACTATTATAGAGCCTCCGAATAACGTCAGTAACATTCAGCTTCTCTTCCATCTCCTTTACGGAATAATCACCGTCACCAGAACGATCTGTCAGGAGATTGACAATCTGTTGATCAGTGGATTTCTCGCCAATGACCACATAGTTGCAAGGAGCTAAATACCCATGTAAGATAAAATCCTTGATAGAAGGCGAAGTAATCAAACGGCTGAACAACGTGCGAAACGATGCCTGCTTCATACGACAAGGCGTTGCCGACATGCCAATCTTCAAGGCTTTATGGTTTCTGATAAACACATCCTGATAAGAAGTGGCAAGGGAGTGGTGGGCTTCATCCACGATAATCAGCCCAGGCTTAAAACCATTCTTTTCCAAGTCACCGATATTCCTGGTGAGCCATTGGATTGACAGCACACGAATCCTTACATTCTCCTCTAACTCCTCGTTCTTCTCCCCATACTCCAAAGCAAAGCGGTCGAGCGTCTGTTCCATCTGCTCCACCAACTCCTTGCGGTGCGCAATCAGCCACACCTCTCCTTTGGAATAAGTATCCAAGAACCATCTCACCACAGCCGCCATCACGTAGGTCTTACCAGTCCCCGTAGGCATCTGCACCATCACCGAGTTCCCCACATTCACCCTCTTGCCCTTCTCGTTATAGAGAACAGTGTCAAAGGCAGCAGCGGAAAACACCTCGGTGATATTCTCCAACATCTCCTGTTGATAATCAAAAAGCTTGATTTCTTTCATTCGAAAACACTTACAACACACTACCCAAGTAGTTTTTCAAGTAATAATTCTTAGGATTCTCCTTGACCAAATTTCTGATGCCATCCTTAATCACCTCATCCGCAATATGCGAATGTCCCATCACATGTCTCACTTCGCCCAATAACCAAGCAAACTCCTTTGGCTTCTCTTTCAACAAAGCCAATCTACAGATTTCCTTGCTCATGAGTTCACCAACGAAAGCCTGGTCTTTCTTCGGCACATACTTGATATACTTCGGAAAGATTTGCCATAAATCCCAATGCTTATGTACGAAAACCATCTTCATTCTGTCAAGTATTTTCTCCTTGATAGCCATTTGTGCCTCTGCATCTTCAAAATCATCTTCCCATTTTACTTCATCCCATAGCTTGTTCAAGAAGTCCATCCAATCCTCCTTTGCGACAACCTCCTTCAAAGCCACATAGTATTTGAGCTTATACCCACTGGTAATGCAACGCTTCCTGCACTCCTCAATCAGCCATTCCTTATCACCCGACAACTTCAAAGCCTCCACCACCTTGTCCTCCCATTTGTTATATTGAGTCTTGAAATCATCTGTATTGTCATCAATAACTTCGATAGCTTTCTTGTACTCCTTCCATTCTATCAAGCAGTCGATATAATGACTTCTGATGTTCTCGTCATCACGTCTGTCCATCATCAGCTTCTCCGCCTTACTACGTTTGCCATGCGCAATCCAGTAGTCCGCCTTTTGGATATAATAGCGATAATGGAAGTATTTCTCCCTTCGGTTCTTCAAGCGTTTACTGATATGCGCCATATAAGCCTTCTCATCATCACCACAGAGCAGCGGCATCGCCTCATCCACGAACCACTCGAAGCGCATGAAGTAATTGTCGCCAATCTCCTCACATCGCTTCACAATATCACCGAGCATCCCCAATCGAGAATCCTCCTCTATCTCATCACTCTGTATCAGCAGTTCCCTCACCATGTCGGCAGCCTGCGTCACAATACCTTTCAGTACCTTGTTCTCCTCAGCCCATAAGTCATAACGCACAGGCTTATAATGCTCATGGTCACGCTTGAACTCTCCACAGGTGGTAGTCATCACATACCCGGCGATGATGGCAGCATCTATCAGATTTCCTTTCTTCCTCATGTTCACCGCCTTCCTCATCACACCTAACAAGTCATCTTCTATCTTCCTCCAGTCCAAGTCGGGCTCTCCAAATCGCTTGCCCAACACACCAGCATGAGCAAAGCAAGCCTCCACCATCTCCTTATAGTTTCCTCGCTCAGGCTTCCTATACTTCTCCACCAAGGCAGTAGCAAAATCATCATGGGTATAGGAGTACACCCTTACAAAGCTCTTCAGCTCCTTACCCGTAATCTTCGAGAGAACCTTATCTATCTTATCAAAATCTGTATTTGTGTTCATTTTAATTTGTATTTACAAAATTCCAATTTGTTCCAATATATCCTTTATCAACTTGGAAAAAGGACGTTTATCCAATTGATTATCACAAGTGTACGTCCCCCATATTAAGTTGTTGATATACTCATTAGAATAGCCTGCACCTTGAAAAGAACGGACGATACCATCATAGTAGTTATCATTATAGGCCTGGGCTTTCACAACAATATCCTTAGCAATGTCTGCATGTTGCTGATACAGCTCTTCCAAAAGAAATTGCTTCTTGTTCTGATTGTCATCACTATTGCTTATGGAAATTTTCAATTCTGAAGTTGGACGAATCCATGACAAATCTTTCTCACCTTTCGACAGCACAAACTTCTGATTAACAGGAAATCCTTCTTGATATGGATTAAAGGTCACCAAATGTTCTCCTTTTAGTTTGTTACATATAGGACAAGAAGGCACCAAGTTGTAAAAGCATAGTGCAACCATTGGATATTTCTTTTTAGGTATGAAATGATCAAATTGCGCTCTTACCTTAGGGCTTTTAGTCTTTGCTACAGAAAAAGTATAATTACGGTTGCAGTATGGACAAACTCTAATATTTAATCGTTCAACTAACCAATAACCAATAGTCATTTCCCTTTTTCCTACATTTGCTTGAAAAAATCCATTATAGAGTTCGGTCATCAATACAGAAAACTGTTTGAAAAACTCTTCCTTATGGCTATTTTTGACGATTTTATTCATCCATGTTTTCAGTTTGTCTGGTTGTGCCAGTACAAAGTATCTATTTTTTAAAGCTTTTTTCATTCTATAGCAAAGATGGGCGTAACATCTCTTTTGAACTGCATCAACTATTTTTGCACTATAAGTTGCTTCCATAGTAACAAAGTGTCCGTTATTAAACAACCATGCTTGCAGAAACTGATAATATTCTTCAGCTATCAAATCTAAATCAATTCTTTCAATCTTTATCATCAATCATCCTCCTCAATTCTATGATTTGTTCTTCTAGCTCTTTTATTTTTTGAGAATAGTCACCTTTTAAATCATGATATAGCTTTAGTAACTGTCCACGAATATAAGAATCACCAACCAAAAGTATCTCTTGATACATATCGTCAGTAGCTACACCTCCATTCAACTTTTGAAAAAGATGGTTGATTTTATCCTTTGCAAATGTTCCCATTGTTACTCCTTCGAGAAGGAATCCATGTTGCAACAAAGCATGAATATTTGCTCCGAAAGTATTCTCTTGCATATATTCTATCGGGGCACCATCTTCCAAGAATATGACATTACTCTTTGGTATGTCAGATAATATAAAAGGAGAATGGGTGACAAAGCAAATATTGATGGCTTTTATATGTCTAAGGTTCAAAGCTGCAACTTGTTCTAACAAGAATTTGACAAAACCTTGTTGGTAAGCAGGATGGAAATACAGTTCGATTTCTTCAAAAATAAGGTTTACATGCTTATACTGAATATTGCCTGCTACAATTGTATCCAAATTCCGCAAGTTATACAACACCGAACTTATGCAATACAATCGCTGCCTCTCGCCAGAACTTAAATATTGGCTATGAAATTGATGGTCATCCCTATCAATAAGAATATCCCACTCAAATATAGGAGGAGGCAACAGTTCTATCAATTCCAAGCTATGCTCTTGACACAGTTGGATAATGGACTCATAATATTCTCCAAAAGATACGACCTCTTCTGAATTCTTATTGAAAGCATTGTTTAAGAATTTGTTTTTTCTGTTGTAGAGTATAAAGTAAAGCGTCTGACGCAATTTCAATGTAACATGACTTTTACCTTGTAAGATATCATTCAATAATATTTGGAAAGGTCTTTCTTTCGCATTCGTATCCTCACCCAATAGCCATCTGTGTAAATCTTCTATATGATTATAAAGTAAAGGATCTTTCCCCCAAACATTCAATATATTATATTTGTATGTACGCCTATAAGTATTAAATATATCAACAGTTTTGCCAACCAAATAGGAATAAGCCATGTTCAAGAAGTCTCCTTCAACATCGGATTTGTTTTTGATAGATACATCATCATTTAATCGGAATCGTCCGTATTTGAATATATGTTGCCATACTTGATCTATGACGGCAATCTCCATCATTCGCTCCATTTGAGTATAGGTAACATAGTTGAGAAAATCATAGACTTCTTGCTTCTCATTCTCTATCCAACCATCTTTTTGGTATAAAGCCAAGAATCCATTCAAATCAACCAACCCATTTTGGTTGGTTGATTTGGCTATCTCCACAAGTGAAGGATAATTAGCAGCTAAATACCTAACATTGTGCATGAAACACTCAACAGTTACTTTTTCAATTTTTCGGTCAGTGTTATTTAGCTCCATCCTACTCTTTACTACATGACAAAACTGCTCAAACCCATGAAATAAATTAGAAAAATGCACAGTACTTATTGAAAAAAACTCGGTGTAGCAATTATCATTGATATTCCGAATGCCATGTCCTTCCATATCTTGCATACAAAGCACCATCAAACGTTGCTTTGTCAGATGTGTTTCAGAATTGATGTCTATTTTTCCAAGATGCCGACAAGGATTCAATACGATTGGAGTTTGATATCCATCATTCTTATGGAAAATAGAGTCAATCCAACTTGAATGGTTCTTTGCTTCAATGAAATCAATGGAATTGTAGGAATAGATAGAATAATTGGTAACGTCTGTATAAAATAAAATATGAGCGTAATCGAATCTAAAAGTGCTATTTACAAGCATCGGACAAGATGCATTTTGCTTAAAAATGATATCATAACCCTCACACCTAAAGCTATATACATCATCATCTATCGAGAAAAACAGTTCTGCCCGAAGTCCTTCGACATGCATCACGGTGTTGTTTATATCCCTGTATGCTGCATAAGCCACATTGTTTAATATACGAACTATCAATTCTATCAAACTACTTTTCCCATCACCATTTTTTCCAACTATGGCAGAAATTGATATGTTAGGACTTGTGTCTGACACATGATAAAAGTCGTTCGGGACAGATTTTACATCTTTTGTCTTTAGCCATTTTCCATCTTGTGTAACCTCATAGTCCTTATAAAATAAGTACCATTTATTTTCATACAAGACCTTCCTAATACGACTGCTACAACCAGGAAGTATTTTTACTGCAAGAATTTTAAAATCAGCCATATCTATGTATTTTTATTCGCCCCAAGCTTTAATGAGACTTATCGTCTCATTCTGAGGCTTGTTTTTCTCTTCTATTCTATCTATTTGCACTATGATTGGCATTTCTGCCAATTGACCAGCCAGCACACAAACACCTGTTGATAATATTGGAAGAGATTCTACGGAAACTTTATCCAAATAAGAAATGGTGTTGCTCACCTGTTGAATATCCCTTTCATTCATCAAACGATGTATGAAGTAATTGTGAAGTTGTGAAATGATAGTGGAAGAAATATCTGACGGACGTTGACTGGCTATAGTCATAAACACGCCAAACTTGCGCCCCTCTTTGATAATCTCTTCAAACACCTCCAATCGATAGTCCTTCCAACTCTCACTTTCACGAGTAGATTGATACGAAAGTATATTATGCGCTTCATCCACTATGATATTGAGATAACTCTTGTTATCTCTCTTTTTCTTGTATTCGTTATAGAGCTTGTTTGTAAGCAGGAGTGGAATCAGTTTTTTCATGTCAGTATTGACATTGCAGAGATTGATGACAACAATATTCGACTTATCCCAGAATGAATTGATTTGACCAGAGAAATCAAACACCTTTTCTATATTCTTCTCATTACTCTTCAACTTATTGATAGCAGGAGCTATATGCTCATTCATAGCTCTATTCCCAAGCATGTCATATATCAACCTCATATACATGATGCAAATGAACTTCTTAATGAAGTTATTTGAAAAAGAGAAATCATCAACCTGCCTATAAATTGCCAAATTCTTGATATACTGAGGTCTTTCCTGAAAATTAATAAAGGTATTCCCATCTCTAGTATAGTAACATTGCCCATTGGTATGAAAAGAGAAGTCTTTTCTCAATCCTTCTTCAATGCCGTTTTTTATCTTCGGTGGGAGGATTTCTTCTACATAATCTATCAGCAAATCTCCTTTTACTTTATCTGACATCTGAAGAATGGAAAATATTTGGTCTCTCAAATAATTTTTGAATCTATCAAGTTCTCCACCGATAGACTTGTACAACTTGATGCATCTAACTATAAAAGGTCTTTGAGTCTTCTCCGTTGCACTTGCAAAAATACAAAGGAGGTTCTCATCAAGCATATCATCATCCGAGAGCGGAATTTTGTCAGAACCCTCTTTCGTATTTGTTGATAAGTCATATATTTTCTTCCCCTCAATGATAGCTTCCTTCTTAGAATACTCTCCATTGAAATCGTAAAAGAGGAACTTGGCATTCTCTCTAAACTTGGCATTGTCCTTGAAAGACACAAATAGCTGCCTGTAAATTTTAGCCAACGTATAAGATTTACCACTGCCCGTATTGCCAAAGATACCAATATGGCTGGCAAACAACTTGTTTACACCTATCGAAATTGGCACCAATGGATCCGAGGCGATTGAACCAATCTTAATAAAAACATCATCCTTACTACCGAAAGAGTGAATCATTTCAAATTCATTATTGGTAAGAAGATGACATTCATTGGCAATCAGAGGGAGTTCTGTCAATCCTTTTCTATAGTTATCGCCTTCTACATGCCCAATCAACTTGACTATCAAATATCGATTGATGTATTCTTCTTGCGAGCTATATTGCCCATTTATCCCCTTGTCAACCTCAACATATTCTGTTTCAACCTTGCCTATGATCGTCTCAAAACCTTTTAGTATCTTCACATAGCTGCCCACAGCAACATTCTTAATCAGTTGACCTTGAAAAATCAAGTGGCTATTATTTTTATCCTTATCAACAAGAACTTTTACAACTCTTCCGTCAACGGAGTGGACTACTCCTATTCTGAAGACAGAACTATAAATTGAAACATTATTATGCTCCATAACAAGAATGAATATTATTGGATATTTCCTTGAAAATAAGATTGATAGTTTTAAGGTCAAAGAATGAAACTTTTGAACATAACCCTCTATACTTCTCATTATTGAGTTCCTTAAACTTCGTAGGCGTCAATATCAGAATATTATTGTTGCTGCATCCATGTTCTATCTGAAGATTCTTCTTATAGCCCTCTTCATCTTCGTCACTGTATGCAAAGACAACAACCTGTAGGGTAGGATTTGTGTCTGCTGCACGCTTGGTTATTTGTGCTATATGTTCATCTGCAAAAGAAAATCCCATTACAAAGAGAATGCTGTTTTCACGTTCCAAGGCATTTGAATATATACGCATCAATTCGTAGAAATGATAATCCAGAACACTTGTCTTAAACTTCTCCTTTGTAGGATTAATCATCACAATTTTGTTGTAAGCCTCAAAGAATTCTTTGTATGCATCGTCAGGCAGTATAAGAGCTATTTCATCAGCTTCCGTTTTCACCTCATCAAATGTCTTTTCTGTTTCATCTGCATTCTGTAAATTCACAAAAAAGTCTTTATCAATCTTCTCAAGAGCCTGCTCGATTTTCCACAAAGGAAAAGTATCACTGATAATCACACCATCTTGTTCAATCCAATTAACAGCTCCATGAACCTTTATCAGATTAAACATAGGAACTTCCGATTGCTTGTGAAATTGCATGCTCGCCTTAGAAAGAGATATTTGAAAATTGCTTTCGTTATAGACTGGCTTTATCGTTCCACGGAAACCATCGTTAAGTTCGATACCAGATTTCGACAAAGTTTCTTCTGCAAGCAAATCAATATTTGTCGTAAACAAGTTGATTTGTTTGCTTAGCAATTGCGAATTTCGTTTATTCATCAACTCATTACAGATGCTAAAGAATTCTGCATAAGCAGATTTCGTATTCAAGAGTTTTTCATCAGAAGCAAAAGACAGATATTGATTTTTCAGTATAACGCCATCACAATATGCCTTATACAAAGAAGCTTCAATAACTTCTTTATAAGCTTCGTCACTCGTATCTTCCGCTAAAACAGTCAACCACTTCTCAATATTTCCCAATGTAGCCAAGTATGGTTTTGATACTCCAGAGCCATACAAAAAATTGATATGAGAAGACTGAATAAAATTTCTAAGAATATCTAATGTCATATAATCCGTATTGCCTTATAATTATTTTTTTATTTATATTTTGCCCAAAGTTCATTTTCTATCATACTATCATGGGCGATATTCTTTTTAAGATACCCAATCTCTTTTTCTGCCCATTCACAAACCTTACTTATAGAATGATTCTTCAATGTGGAAAGGAGAGATATCTGATTCTCAAACATCGGTATAGCAGAGCCTGATACAGCAAAAGTTCCGATGTTGTTACCTAATGCCATTAATACTTCATCATGTCCACCATACTTTTCCAATATCTCCAAAAGTAAAGCAGGAAATTGCTTGGCATTCTGCGGTATTGGCATCAATTCAACAAATCGCTGAGGAGCAATGTTTGGATACGAATCACACAAATTCATAAAGTCTGTTGAATGATTCTTAGCAAACAAAACAGGATTTTCATTCATAACCGAAACTCCCAACAAATCCTTTAGTCGATAATACAAGACACTCCCATTCTCTTCATTCACCAAGGCTGTAGACAAGTCTTTCCAAATTGCAACATAATATTTATCTATCAGAATATCATACAGTTCTCTCAACTCATAATCAAAATTTTCAATGGTGTCTGTTTTTGATAAATATTTCAGTATTTCTTGATGAATACCTACTGCAAAAGCCTCTTCTTTACCTTCAAATAGCATTTGTTTTGCGACTCTGATGTAATCATCATTGTTTATCATTGTTTCAGAGACAAATCTAAAGCGCATCATAAGCACTTGCAAATATTTGGTCATCTTAGGGTAGTTGGTCATTTCCTTACCAAATGTAAACATCGCTACCATTCTGAATACACAAAGAAGTCCTTTGGGACAAGCTTCAATTTCTCTGAATATACGAACAATATTATTTTCATTCATAGCAGCAAACTGTAGATGCTGCCAATATACGACAAAAACATCTGTATCAACCTCACCACTTTGAACAAGATTCAAAAGATAACCAAAACATTCATCTTGAGGTAAAATGGTTCTTTTTCCCATGATTCCAAACAATATTCTTTTGTCGTCCAACGTCTTCAATACGTCTAAAACGCTTTCAAAAATATCCTTATTTATTGCTGCGACAAAATCAATAAAAAAGGCTGATGTCGCATTTGGCTCCTCATTAAGTATTTTGACACCATCTATGATAAAGTCAATAGCCTGGTCAATGATCATCTCTTTCGCTAAGGTCATACCAAATGGGATTGTCAAATTTGTTTTAGCCAGCATGAGACGCTTCAACAAATTTGGAGAATATAAATGGTCACGAACAATTTCTTCCGCTATTTTCTTGAACTCGGCTTCTTGTTTCTTCAATTTATCTTCGAACGGAACGTTTAATGGTGCATTAAAGCTCTCTTGTTCTATTCTTGCAAAACGTGAGACTACATCTGATTTCGTTAATTTCCCGATTATATCTTCATACATAGATTGGCATGTCTCATTCAATCTTGGAAATAACCGACCTTTAAACAAAGACAATATTCTCTGCATTTCGTCCCAGTCATAACCAAGAAGTTCCGCAGTTTTCAGAATATAAGGTAATATCAATGATGCCATACCAAAATCACACAACACACCAACTGTATGTTCAAAAATCTTAATAGCCTCTCTTCTCCAAGATGAATCTGTCTTAATTTCATGATAGACCAAATCAGAACATCCCTTCAAATATGTTTTTATTTCATCAATATTTGTTGGCTGATAACACTGCAATTCTTTTGCTCCTTGTTTTTCCGCGCCAGAAAAACGGAAGAAATTTCTGGTTGACAATGCTCGTTCTATAGCAGACAGTACAATGTCTTTGTTTGATTCTTGCAGAATGTGCGTTTTCAAAAAATCCAACCTTAAATCAAGATTTGCACTTGTTTCTGGTAAATAGACTGGAAACAAAGAACAAAACCCGGAAGTTGCATTGTTTGACCATTCTTCATTTTCAGCTATTCCTAATCTCATCATCAAGAAAGCACCTTTGTTAAAAGTACGTGGGTCAAAGCATAACTTTTCTACTGCCCAAACCAAATTCCTACGTCCTGCATCAATACCTTTGAGACTATCTATAGATAAAGGTGAGAGAACTCTACACAAGAATTCCGCAACCACAATAGGGTTCACTTCTACAAACGTTCGGAAGAGCCGTGAACCCAATTCTGTGTTAAGCACTTCCACGTTTCCAAAAGGGCTATTCTCTCCAAGCAATTGATTGAGCATCTCACAAGCCTTATCACAAAATCCCATGTACTTGAACTGTTGATGAAAAGCATGTGACAACTCTTCTGCATCTTTTGACTTTTGGATGACATCTATAACCTTTACCAATCGTTCTGGCGAACACTTTTCTATCCATTCTGTAATGAGATATAATGCCAATGGGGTAGGTCTTATCCCCACGGTTCTTCCACATTCTTCCATTATTCCCCGATTCAAACATTTCTGAATAAGTCCATCAAAAGCATTCATAAGTACTTCTTCATCATTTACATTGATAGAAGTGATGCTTTTACTTTTTGCAACGCATTCCAATTCTGACCTTCTTTCTGCTCTCCATCCAACAAACTTAAATAAAGCCAATGTTTGCATCATGACTCTTTGATTGTCATTTTCATCCATCCCCAACAATTTTGTCATCAAAGCTTGGTCACCCAAATCACCTAAGTCATGCCCATTTTTCAAAGAATTTATAAGCAATATTGCCATCATCGGTATTCCTGATGCAAATTCCTCTATTCTTTTTTTTATAGGCTCACCAAACGTTCCTATGCGTTGGGCAACTAATTGCTCTACGATTTCTTCCTCATGGTGGTCAAGTATGACATACTTTATATCTTGCATTTGTCTTTCTTCTGGTTCATTGTAGATTGCAATGATAGTATTTGTCGCATTTTGAATTTCAGACTTTAAATCAATAGTTTCAGATAGCAAGGTTTTATTGCAATTATCTAATATCAAAATAGCCTCTTTACAATCTTTAAAAAAGTAAGACAACTTCTCTTTTATCTTGGTTGATTCAGCTTTTTGACAGTCACAATACAAGTATTGAGATTTTGATTCTGAATCTCTGAAACATTCAAAAATAAACTTAGTCTTACCCAAGCCTGACAATCCTAATAAGCGTACAACTCCTTTTGTATACATTATTTAACTTTTATAATTGCCAAGTTTGTCTGTCCAAATAAAATTGCCAGATAGTTTAGGATTCTTGCATTGCTCCTGCCAGCCTATAAAAGGACTAAATTTCTGTCTAATATTCTTCAAGGCTGCTAAAGCCGATTTTTGCAGAGCGTCTTTTAAGATTGATACAAATTTCTTCTTAGCCTTTTCCTTGTCTTTATCATGTTTTAGATGAAAAACTATAGGGAAACGGCGTTCTCTTGAATCAAAAGGAATCAAGTTTGCGTCTACTGTAGGTTTTCCATTCACGTCATTCATTACAAGAATTATCTGTTTTTCAAATTCTGCAGACTTACCCAAAGCCCGATGAAACTCACCATAAACATTTGAGTTTGGTTCTCTTCGTAAACCTTTTAAGACATGAAGTATTTTGCCAAACTTCAAGAACAAATTGTTAGGCTGGGTAATTGTCATATCCCCAATAAAAATATCACAATTATCAATCTGTTCCATCATTTTATCAGAAACAGATGGCGTACCAGATTCTCCTGTTAATCCTTCATGTAACTCAAAGAAAACATTCTTCAACTCTCCCTTATTTTGTATCTCTTTACAAGCGGTATTGATACATTCTATGAGAAATTTTTTATTGTTGAATCCTTGGTCATTCGTTTGAGTCTGCCAAGAGAAAAATATATTTAATTTCATATTCTTGATATATTAAAAACGAACTAAAATACTCCATACAAAAAAGTTTATCAGTAAAAGGAAATAAGCGAGTCTTCATTACTTTTGCCACATTCTCCACAGAAAATGCCAAGTCCGGAACAATGGCTCACAAAGAGCCTCGGCTGGATAATATCGCACGAAGTGCATATTTCTCCATATCTTCAGGAAGTATTTCTTTGCCATGCCTTGCTGAGTGAAATGTCCATACTTGGAAAAGTGCTTTCCGAAGTTGCCTCCATTCAAAATCTCAGAAAGCAGCAACTTTCCACGTTTTTCATCCATCGGAGCTATCATTTTCTCCTCTGATAGTCCCAATGTCTCATGCAGCACATACATCACCGCCCCAGCAAACTTCCACAAGCCAAGATGTTTCAGTTCTCGCTGCAATGCCGTCAGATTCTTCACTCTTCGTTCTTCACTTTTCACTAAAACAAAGTAATAATCAATGATTTGCCTCATTCCAATTCCTTCATCGAAGAAATGGTGATACAGATGCGTCAGCTGATAAATCACATTGAATG
>ERZ773178.708-NODE-708-length-39573-cov-5.122678_pt1 | contig 39573 bp, 28 predicted proteins | sample MGYA00580533_ERZ773178 | MGnify/ENA primary metagenome ERZ773178 (study PRJEB29015, sample SAMEA2737859) | human gut metagenome | biome: human gut; feature: human-associated habitat; material: faeces | place: China | collected 2012 ...
CTTTAAAACCAACGCCCCATTTCTTTAAAACCAAGAGGGCATTTCTCGGTGAGAAACGGAGGATTGGTTAGAAACTAGATATAAATTTAGGATAAATATTTAAATATTTCAAATAGGTCATTTGTTTTTGTAAGTAAGGTGATGTAGTAATTTGTTGTATTGAGGCAGGAAAAATGAGAATTGCTTTAGCACAAAATAAATAAATTCCAAAGATTTTACTTACATTTGTTTCTATAAATAAAATGTAAGTAAAAAACATGAGAAAACAACTATTAGTATCACTCCTTTGCTGCCTTCTTGTTTCGGCTGCGTCATTGGCTCAAAGCTGGAAACCTTATGAACAGGCTGCGAAGGGGAAGACTTACGAAGCATCCGATTGTGTGACACTGTTGGATAGTACATCGGTATCTGTTCAGCCTACAGGACAAGGGTCGTTTGCTGTATGCAAAGTGATAAAGGTACAGACTCCGAGGGGAGCAGTGGATAATCGGGTGATTAAATACGATTATGACCCTTTGACTGCTTATGCCGAATTTAAACGTGTAACCATCCATCGTGCCAATGGAAAAGTAGATGAACTTGATGTCAGGAAAACCTGTGATTATGCTGCTCCTGCGCGTGCTATTTATTGGGGCGCAAGACAAATCATGATTGAAGTGGGCGCCTTGCAGCCGGGTGATATTGTGGATTACGAAATAGCCAAGAAAGGCTTTACCTATGCGTTGCTTGCAGCCGGTAATGAAGATGAATCACGCTTTATTCCGCCTATGCGCGGACAGTTTTATGATATTGTTCCTTTTTGGAGCAGTACTCCTACTGTACGTAAAGTTTATGTAGTAAGCATTCCGATGGAGAAGGAACTTCAGTTTCAGTTCTATCAGGGTGAGTGCGCATCATCCATGCGTTATGAAGACGGTCGCAAGAAATATAGCTTTGCGATGGATGATATGATGCCTTTCGTTAAAGAGCCAAACATGGTAGACCTTTTCGATGCAGCTCCCAAACTGATGATGTCTTCCACTCCCCAGTGGAAAGACAAGTCGTTGTGGTTCAATAAAGTGAATGAAGATTATGGAAGCTTTGATCCATTGCCCGAAGCACAGAAAAAAGTGGATGAACTGATAAAAGGCAAGAAGACCGAAATGGAAAAAATAGCTGTGTTGACTCATTGGGTGGCAGATAACATCCGCTATTCCGGCATCTCGATGGGAAAAGGAGAAGGATTTACACTTCATAATACTAAAATGAATTATACTGATCGTTGCGGAGTCTGCAAAGATATAGCAGGTACACTGATTTCGTTCTTGCGCATGGCTGGTTTCGAAGCCTATCCTGCCATGACGATGGCAGGCAGTCGGGTAGAAAGTATTCCTGCCGACCATTTTAATCATTGTGTGGCAGTGGTGAAACTGAGCAATGGAACATATATGCCTCTTGATCCGACATGGGTTCCTTTCTGCCGCGAGTTATGGAGCAGTGCCGAACAGCAGCAGAACTATCTGCCGGGTGTACCCGAAGGTTCTGATTTGTGTATCACTCCGGTTTCGGCTCCCGAAAACCATTATGTACGTATCAAAGCCGACAACCGCTTGGAAGCAGATGGTACACTACGCGGTACTTTTACCCTTACAGCCGAAGGACAGAGTGACAGCAATATCCGTCGCATCTTTACCACCGGCTTTCAGAGCGAATGGAAAAGCACGATGGAACGTCAGCTGTTGGCCATCTCTCCCAAAGCCAGATTGTTGAGCGTAGACTATGGAAAAAATCCCAAAGACTATCAGGCTGCACCTATTAAAATCACTTTTCGTTATGAAATACCCGATTATGCCTTGAAAGGAGAGGGCGAGATGTTTTTCCGTCCGATGGTGATGAATAACCTTTATAATCAGGTACGATCTTATATGTGGATCGATACTTCGGTAGAAAACCGCAAGTATGGTTTCAAAGATGCTTGTTCCCGTTTGGTCGAACTGGATGAAACGGTTCAGCTTCCGGCAGGATACAAGCTGGTGAGTGCGGTCAAGGATGAAACCATGCAAGGAGTGGGAGCCGATTTTGAAGGTTCGTTGGTACAGAAAGGAAATAAAGTGTTGCTCCACAATCGATTGGCTTTGAAGAAGCGTGTTTATGAGGCTTCTGATTGGGAAAGTTTCCGCAATGCTGTGAATGCCCACAAGGCGTATGGTGAATATTTGGTGATTAAAAAGTAGAGCAGAATGAAAAATACATATTATTATATAGTTACGCTGGCGATGTTGATTCTGGCATTTCCGGTGAAAGCGGCATCCGAAGCTGAATTTGGGAAATTGAGCAAGGCTTATACGTTACACGCTGACGGCAGTCAGGAAATGCGTGTGCAAAAAGAGCTGACTTTGTTTACTCATGCAGCGATGAACCGTGTGTATGGAGAGAGTTTTATCATTTACAATCCGGAGTTTCAGACACTGAAGATACACGATTCTTATACTCGTCAGAAAGACGGTACTATTGTGAAGACTCCCGAAAATGCCTTCGTTGAGGTGCTTCCTTCCGTAGCGGCAGATGCTCCGGCTTATAATGGTCTGAAAGAGATGGTAGTCGTTCATACGGGACTGGAATTGGGAGCTACCATTTATCTGGACTACTCCGTCGTTACCCGTCCGGGATATCTGCCCGAACTGGATGTGTGCGAGCAGGTGGAAGAGCTTTCCCCAATCAGGGAATATGTGTTTTCGCTGTCAGTGCCCGAAAGCAAACCTCTGCATTATGAATGGTTGAATGGAAAAGCTGCTCCGGTGGTGAAAACTGCGGATGGCATGAAAACAGTGACCTGGACACTGAAAAATGTGCAACCGCGTCCTTATTCACTTGAAGTTTCTTTGCCGGCAGGTAATGTACAGGCTGTTGTGGCGTCCACTTATGCTTCAAAGGCTGATGCACTGAAAGTGATAAAACAACAACTGGAAAGTAATGAAAAGGATGTTTCCGAATTAGCACAGAAGCTGACTGCCAGTGTACAAACCACAGAACAAAAGAAGGAGTTACTTACTGCTTATGTAGAAGGATTAGGAAATTGCCGTCTGACCTTGTTGCAAACCGGATACCGTTTGCGTCCGGTCTCCGAAGTGATCCGTTCGGCATACGGAACTGAAGCGGAGAAGGCTGCTTTGCTGGTTGCCTTGCAACAGGCGGTAGGCATCCGTGCGGAGATAAAAGCGGCTTTTCCTAAAACAGAAGATAAAGATGCAGCCGGACTTGCCGCTGTCAGCGGATTGTTTGTGGCCAATAAGGGGATTGCTGATATACAGAATTTTGTTTCTGTAGTTGATCTGAATGCTCAGCCGATAATTTTAGAGCAGGTTTCTCATGTTGTTTCACGAACTGATACCTTGCGGGTGAGCGATAAAACCGGAAAGGCATTGGCTGATGGTTATCGGAAATTCGACTTACCACAGGCTCGTGGTGGATGGGCAAGTTATGATGGACGTGTGACGGCTCTGAATACAACTCGTCCTGTTAACCTGCTTTTGCGGTATTTGCCTGATGAGGCTTATACCTATATCATAAAGATTGATGAAGGAATGAAACCAGTGGTTGTGCCGACTAACAAAAAGATTGAAAATGCTGTCGGCATCATGGAAGTTACAGTGAAAAAGGCGGAGGATAAGATAAAGATAATCCGTACCTTGAAACTGAAAAAACAATTGATAACTCCGGATGAATATCCGGCTTATTATCGCTTGATGGCGGAATGGATGGATACCAATGGCAATAGCCTGTTGTTTCAGACTGCGAAGTAAATCTGACAAGCATATTGTTCATTTTGAAATAGTGGTAACATACAATATGTTGACTTTTATGGCTAATTATGTCGGAAAGGCCGGAGATTTAAGATACAATGATCCAATCTGCTGAAAGGACAGAGATAAGAAAATATAAATCTTCTTATCTCTGTTCTTTACTATATCATATAGCAAACAGGCTGCTAAATCAGTTCGTGAATTTCTTGAATATGGAGATTCAGATGATCTAAATATCCTTCTATCATTTCTTTTAAAGTGATTTTTGTCCCTTCGAAGTCACACCAGTAACTATCAAGCTTTGTTTGATCTACCGACTTTATTACCTGAATGATATGTAGATTAAAGAATTTCCATAACTGAATCAGATTATTCCAGTCCGTATGCTGATAATCCTGCAAGGCTATCCACAGATCGATAATCAGGAAAGAAAAGCAGGTCCTTACTGTATTGCAACCTGATCATCCGTTGATGATTGTTTGAGGCGGAATCAATCAAATGGCCGAGAATTTGTTTGATAGTACGATTCTGCCTGTTACGTTTTTGTGTGATTGTCTCTTCCGGCAGGCTGGTTAATACTTTTTCTTCTGTCTCTATAACATTATAAATCCCTTCTGTTATTGGGGAAAAATCAAACTCTGGCATAATTCCTCTCTTTCTGTTTTAAAGTTTCTTTTGCACAACTGAGCAATAATGCAAATATAGACAAATGAATGAAATATATGTGGAATTACATTTTATAAAAGCAAACTTGTTTGTTATTCTGATTGTTAGGAGAACATCTTTTCCATATAACCTTTATATTTGCATGATATTAGAACCAACAATTATATAAAAAAGATATGAGAACAGCATTGGCAGCATTAGGAGTTTTGTGTTTCATGGGAAGTTGCTCGTCAGGTATGACAAGTTCAAAAGGCATTGTTTGTGATGCGACCATGAATACAGTGGCGATTGTTACAGACAAGAATGATACTCTTTCATTCAGTACGATGAACACGAATAAAGAAGAAGTCGATGGCTTGCTTCTGAATGATACTCTGGAAGTATTCTATACCGGTAAATATACACCGGGGATGCAAGCTTCAAAATTAGTCCAGTATCCGCAATCTCCCAAACTTGGAGGCGATCGGGATGAACACGGTTGTATCGGCTCTGCCGGATATGTATGGTGTGAAGTGCAGCAAGACTGCATCCGGTTGTTTGAAAAAGGTATCCGGACGGAAGCTGTTGATGGAAGCACTGCTTCTGCTTTCATTGTGTTCAGCCCCGATTCCACACGTCTGGAACTTTTCTTCTCTGATGATCAACCGAATGAGATTTTGGAGAGACGTGGCTTACCTTCAGGAGGCTATGCATGGAATGTGGAAGATGATGATACGAAAAATGTACGTTTCGTAGATGGTGTATGGACAATCAGCCAGAGAAATAAGCTGATTTATAGCCAGAAAGCCGGAAACTGACCGCAAACGACCGATTGCCCGGCAGGTGGTTTATGTTGTAATACTTCTGATAGTCAATTTGGAATAGACATTTTCAGCGTACTGTCTGCCTATGGGGATCGTTGCCGAACATCCTTTCAATGTTATTTCCCGTTTCGAGAATCGTTCTATTTTATTGATAGATATAATGTAAGAGCGATGTGTACGCAAAAAACGATCTTTAGGAAGCATTTTCTGTATAGCTTTCAAACTGGTACGGGATAGTATATAGTTACCGCTTGTACGGAAAATTTTTGTATAATTCTCCATCGCTTCGATATAAAGGATATCGGATGTGGTAACGGATATGTTATTGTATTCTTGCTTTATAATGATATTTTCCGGTACTTTGTTGCGCTTCGCTTCTATAAAGCGAAGTGCTTTTTCTACTGCTTTCTCAAATCGTTCATAGGCAAAAGGTTTATGCAGAAAATCTACTGCATCAAGTTCAAAACCATTCAGAGCATATTGTGCATGAGCTGTTGTGAAAATCAAGCAACTTTCGGGAGGCAGCGCATGAGCGATGTCCAGCCCGCTGGTGCTATTCATTTCAATATCCAGAAAAACCAGATCCGGTTTGCACCGGCCAATCTCTTGCAGTCCGATAAGCGGTTCGCTGAAAGCTGTCAGTTCCAGTCCGCCTTTTCGTTCGCAGAACTGTCTGATAATGAGCAATGCGATGGGTTCGTCGTCAATAGCGATACAACTAATCTTTTTCATCATAACTGAATACTGAGCCGGATTTTAAACTGGCGGTTTTCTTCTTTCATAATCAGGGTAAAACGGTTGGGATAGAGTAATTCCAAGCGTTTGCGACAGTTTTCTATGCCGATGGCATGAGGGTTAGCATGATTTTCTTTCATAACCGTATTTTCGGTTTCAAAGAGAAGTTCTCCCTTTTTCACTGTGATACGAATAAGAATCAGGCAGTCTACATCCGATGAAACCCCGTATTTGAAAGTATTCTCAACGAAAGTAATGAGAATCATCGGAGGAATCTTCGCGTGTTCGTCATCTATTTGGGTTTCAAATACCACTTGTGTATGCTTGTTTAATCGCAGTGACTGCAAATCGACGTATTGACGGATATATTCTACTTCATTATTTATGGAAATTGTTTCCATAGTGGTCTGAGCATACATATATTTCAGAATATTGGAAAACTTGATGAAAGCCGATTCCGTTTTATCTGATTTGGTTAGTACCAGCCCGTAAAGAGCATTCAGTGTGTTAAAGAGAAAATGCGGGTTGATCTGTGCCTTGTAGAGTGCAAGTTCTGCCCTGTTTTTCTCCGCTTCAATTTCCTGTTTGGACAGTATCTGACGAAAAAGTTCGAAAATCAGTTCGATAGAAAGGCTGAAGCCTGTAACTACAAGAAAGAAAAACCATACGGTTTGCGACCGCAGGTGTTGCCGGGCTTTATGGATTAAAGGGTCTAGCTTATTTGGTTCCGGTGGGTAAGGGAATTGGGTAAGTAGCAGGGTGATAATGACAAGTATTCCCATTAGTAGAAGGATATGTCCGAATTTCCGTTGCATGAAGAGCCTTGGCAGTCTGGCTTTGCGGTAAACGAAGTATAGGCCGTAAAGATAGACAATGAGTGTCAGCATAAAAACAGTGTGATGTACAATCCATCTGTCCACCGGTACCAGCATGATGATAGGCGGCATTATGACCAGGCAGAACAGCAGGTCAATATAAATAGGGATATTGGTTCGTTTCATATTCTCCTTACTATGGATTTAACTCCCGGCAGTATATTTTGTCACTTCTTTGCAAAGATAGAAGATTGTTTTGAAAACCCAATCATTCTTCTTTTGTCGTTCGTCATCACATTTTTGCTGTTCGTCACTACATCTTTATTTTATTGTTTGATAATTCCTAGATTTGGTCAATCGCGTTGATTACTGAATGAACTGCTTATGAATCATTAACAATCATTTTAAATAAAGTCACAATGAAACAACTAATCATTTTTGTCGTGCTTTGCTTGCCGTTGCTATACTCCTGCGGAGCTCCGCAACAGCAGGAAACAGACACTGCGTACAAGACGCTTACCATCAAATCCGGCGATCAGATCCTGAAAACCGGTTATACAGCTACTCTTCGAGGACGGCAGAATGTTGAAATCCGTCCGCAGGTAAGTGGAATTATCACCGAAATATGTATTAATGAAGGTGATGCTGTCCATAAGGGACAGACACTTTTCATTATCGACCAGATCCCCTATAAAGCTGCATTACAAACTGCGATTGCCAATGTTAAGAGTGCAGAGGCTAAACTTGCTACGGCTAAGTTGACCGCAGATAGTAAAGCCGAACTTTACAAAGAACAGGTAGTATCTGAGTTTGACCTGCAAACAGCCCGGAACGAACAGATTGCTGCTGAAGCTGCATTGGCACAGGCGAAAGCACAGGAGGTCAATGCACGCAATGATCTCTCTTATACTGAAGTGAAAAGTCCGGTGGACGGGGTAGCCAGTATGATTCCTTATCGTGTAGGGGCGTTGGTGAACAGTAGTATCACCGAACCGTTGGTTACTGTTTCGGATGATAGCGAGGTATATGCTTATTTTTCGATGACAGAAAACCAGATTCTTGATTTTGTACAGCAGTATGGTTCACTGAAAAAGGCGATAGAACATCTGGATAAGGTAGAATTGACAATGAGTAACGGAAAGACTTATTCCTCTTTAGGAAAAGTGGATGCTATCAGTGGTACGATAGATGAGGGGACAGGAGCGATCAGCCTGCGTGCCGTTTTCTCTAATCCTGATCAGTTTTTGCGTAATGGTGGAAGTGGTACGGTAGTTGTCCCGACAGTAAAGAAGCAGTGCATCATCATTCCCCAGGCAGCTACTTATGAATTACAGAATCGTATATTTGTTTACAAGGTGGTCGACAGTAAAGCACAGTCTGCTCCTGTAGAGGTATTCCGGTTGAATAACGGCACGGAGTATGTTGTTGAGGACGGACTTGCACCAGGCGACGTAATCATAGCCGAGGGTGCCGGACTAGTACGTGAGGGAACAATAATCAAGAGTGGGTCGACTAAAGAATAACATGACGATATGAAAATCAGAACATTTATAGACCGACCTATTCTGGCAGGAGTTATTTCGGTTGTTTTCTTAATTATCGGATTGATAGGACTTTCACAGTTACCTGTTGAGCAATTCCCGGAAATTGCGCCTCCTACCGTCAGTGTTTCGGCCAACTATACCGGGGCCAATGCGGAGACAGTGCAGAAAAGTGTAGTCGTACCGTTGGAGGAAGCACTCAATGGAGTGGAGAATATGATGTACATGACTTCCACAGCTTCCAATACAGGGGCGGCAAAAATTACAGTTTATTTCCGGCAAGGAACCGACCCCGATATGGCAACAGTCAATGTGCAGAATCGTATTGCTACAGCCCAGGGCTTATTGCCGGCCGAAGTGACCCGAAGCGGTATCACTGTCCGCAAACGTCAGACGAGTAACATTAAGGCATTGGCACTATATAGTCCCGACAGTTCTTTTGACGAAAGTTTTCTGAATAATTACCTGAAGATTAACATAGAGCCCCGTCTTTCACGTATTGCCGGTGTGGGTGAAGTGAATGTGATGGGGGCTGACTACTCGCTGCGTATCTGGCTCGATCCCGGAAAAATGGCCAAATATGGTTTGGTGCCATCTGATGTGACTAAGATTTTGGATGAACAGAATCTGGAAGCTCCTACAGGGACACTCGGAGCAGAGTCAAAGAATACTTTTCAGTATGTACTGAAATATCGTGGTCGTTATGAAGAAGAGAAAGATTATGGGAATCTGGTCATCCGTTCTTTGGGAGGAGGAGAAGTACTCCGTCTGAAAGATGTGGCCCGTATTGAATTGGGTTCCAGTTCTTATACATATATCGGAGAAGTGAACGGGCATCCCGGTTCCAACTGTATGATTGCACAGACTTCCGGCTCGAATGCCAACGAGATCATTGAAGAAATAGACAAGGTAACGGCAGATATATCAAAGAGCTTGCCTGAAGGAATGGAACTGGTGGATCTGATGAGTTCGAAAGAATTCCTGGATGCATCTATTAAGAATGTTGTCAAAACATTGATTGAAGCTATATTGCTGGTAGTACTTGTGGTATATGTATTTTTGCAGAGTCTGCGGTCTACCTTTATCCCGGCTATTTCTATTATTATTTCTCTGGTCGGAACATTTGCTTTTCTTTATGTCGCGGGTTTCAGTCTCAATATACTGACTCTGTTTGCATTGGTACTGGTCATCGGGACAGTGGTAGATGATGCCATAGTCGTGGTCGAAGCGGTGCAGGCCAAGTTTGATGAAGGATACAAATCGGCTTATCAGGCAACTATTGATGCAATGGGTGGCATTACTTCGGCACTGGTTACAACTACCTTTGTTTTTATGGCAGTATTTATTCCTGTATGCTTTATGGGAGGAACTACCGGAACTTTCTATACTCAGTTCGGATTGACCATGGCAGTTGCCGTTGCAATTTCGCTGGTCAATGCCCTGACCCTGAGCCCTGCTCTCTGCGCATTGATTATGACTCCCCATATGGAGGCTGTTAAAGGAGAAAAACTCAGTTTTTCTTCCCGCTTCCACATGGCGTTTGATAGTGCGTTCCATCGACTGGTACTGAAATATAAGAGTGGTGTGTTTTTTATGTTGAAACGTAAATGGCTGGCTGGCGCATTATTATTGGTGGCCTGTGCCGGACTATTCATTCTTATGAAAACCACAAAGACCGGACTTGTACCTCAGGAGGATATGGGGACTATCTTTATAGATGTGCGGACATCACCCGGAAATAGTCTGGAAGAAACCAGAATCGTCATGGACGACATAGATAAGCGGATCAATGATATCCCGCAAATCAGAATGTTTTCGAAAGTGACGGGCAATGGTATGATTAGTGGCCAGGGGGCTTCTAACGGTATGTTTATCATCCGATTGAAACCGTGGGATGAACGCAAGGAAAGAGAAGATGGGATCAATGCGGTTATTAATGAGATATACCGTCGTACAGACGATATTTCTTCTGCGCAAGTGATGGCTTTTGCATCACCGATGATCCCCGGATATGGTGTGAGCAGTGGTTTCGAAATTTATGTGCAGGACCAGAAAGGCGGTTCGGTGGAAGATTTGCTGAAATATACCCGTCAGATGATTGAGGCGCTGAATGCGCGACCGGAAATCGGACGTGCTTCCACTTCGTTTGACACTAAATACCCGCAATATCTGGTGGAAGTGGATGCGGCTCTTTGTAAACGGAATGGGGTGTCTCCCTCGGATGTGTTGAGCACCTTGTCGGGTTATATCGGTGGTAATTATGCATCGAATATGAATCGCTTCTCCAAACTTTATCGTGTGATGGTGCAGGCTTCGCCGGAATTTCGTCTGGATACGGAAGCGCTGAATAATATGTTTGTCCGCAACTCCGACGGAAAAATGTCACCTGTCAGCCAGTATCTGACACTGACACGGGTATATGGCGCCGAATCATTGACACGTTTCAATCTTTTCTCCGCTATATCCGTCAATGGTGCTCCGGCAGAAGGTTATAGTTCAGGACAGGCTATTGAGGTGGTACGCGAAGTGGCAGAACAGACATTGCCTGCAGGTTATGGTTTTGAATTCGGAGGTATGTCGCGCGAAGAATCTTCTACGGGAAATACCACTACGCTGGTTTTTATTATCTGCGTAGTGTTTATCTACCTCATTCTGTGTGCACTTTATGAAAGTCTGTTTATCCCGATTGCGGTGATTCTTTCCGTACCATTCGGTCTGGCAGGTAGTTTCCTTTTTGCTAAGATGTTCGGTCTGGAGAACAATATTTATTTGCAGACAGGTCTGATCATGTTGATTGGTCTGTTATCGAAGACAGCTATCTTGCTCACGGAATACGCTTCCGAACGCCGACGACAGGGAATGAGCATAATGCAGGCAGCTATATCGGCTGCACAGGTTCGCCTGCGTCCTATCCTGATGACATCGCTTACGATGATATTCGGTATGCTACCGATGATGTTCGCATCGGGGGTAGGAGCTAACGGAAATATATCTATCGGAGTAGGAACTGTGGGTGGAATGCTGATTGGTACGGTCGCCCTGTTATTTATTGTACCTGTGCTGTTTATTGTTTTCCAGTACTTGCAGGAAAAGCTGATGCCGGCACGTAAGCTGCCAAAACTGGAAGAGGAAAATCTTTAATTAATGAAACGTATGAAAAAGATAATAATATGTTTATTCCTGTCCGTTGGATTGAGTGGATGTCATATATACCGGGCTTATGAACGTCCGGATGAAGTGGTTGCCGATAGTCTTTATCGTCAGTCTGTTGCTGCCGAGGACACCGTTTCGCTTGCTTCCCTTTCATGGAAGGAGTTGTTTACCGACCCGCAGTTGCAGCAGCTTATTGACATTGGTATCCGGAATAATACCGACTTGAATATCGCCCGCTTGAGAGTGGAAGAAGCAGAAGCATTACTACTTTCTTCTAAGTTGGCTTATCTGCCCTCTGTCTCCCTTACTCCACAAGGGACAATGAGCAGTGCGGGTGGTACAAAAACTTCCAAAACCTATAATTTGGCAGCTTCGGCTGACTGGGAACTGGATATTTTTGGAAAACTGACCAATGCAAAACGGGGTGCTAAAGCTGTTCTTGAACAGAGTGAAGCCTATCGGCAGGCTGTACAGACACAGTTGGTAGCTACTATTGCCAATAGTTACTATACATTACTGATGCTCGATAAACAGTTGGATATTACCCATCGCACTGCCGAAACATGGGACGAAAACTTGCGTGCAATGAAGGCCCTGAAAAAAGCCGGACAAACGACTGAGATGGCTGTCGCCCAAACGGAAGCAACCAAACTCTCGACAGATGCTTCCGTACTTTCTATTGAACAGCAGATCAGTGAGCTGGAAAACTCTCTTTCCGCATTGCTCGGTATGACATCACAAACAGTCAAACGTTCCACTCTCGATAGCCAGGAGTTTCCCGAATCTCTTTCAACCGGAGTACCGTTGCAGTTGCTGCAACGCCGTCCTGATATTCGTCAGAAGGAAGCAGAACTGGCTGCCGCGTTTTATGCAACCAATCAGGCGCGTTCCGCTTTCTATCCATCCATTACGTTGAGTGGCTCTGCAGGATGGACGAACTCTGCAGGTGGTGTTATTGTTAATCCCGGTCAGTGGTTGCTTTCAGCTGTAGGTTCGCTGGTTCAACCGCTTTTCAATCGTGGACAGAATATCGCTAATTTGAAAATAACGAAAGCCCGACAGGAAGAAGCTCTGCTTACCTTCCGCCAGAGTCTGCTTGATGCCGGAGCGGAGGTGAATGATGCTTTGGTGCAGTGGCAGACGGCGCGGGGGCGTCTTAGACTTTCCAAGCAACAAGTTGCCTCCCTTCAGTCTGCTGTCCGTAGTTCCGAACTGTTGATGCGGCATAGCTCGCAAAACTATCTCGAAGTGCTTACTGCGCGGCAGACTCTTTTGCAGGCAGAATTGTCTGTTGCTTCCAATCGTTTTGACGAGATACAAGGAGTCATTAACCTTTACCATGCATTGGGAGGAGGTGCTTCTTTATAGGTCTAATGCTAAAAAATGTGATAATTTAGTAGACGTGGAGCAAAAAAAGAGGAAGAATGTAATTTTTAATACCCAAAAATACTATATTTGTATAGCCGTTGAAAGGTGCGTTCATTGAGACTAAATATCGAAAAGCGTTCAGCTTTTTTACGTAGTAACGAAACTACCAATTTCTTTTACCCTTTGGGTGAATATTACAACACGTAAAAATGACTGAACGCCTACGCTTGTTATACATATACTTTGCGTGGGCGTTCTTCTCATTTGTGTTGTAGGGATTGGTAGTTCCTGTTGCTACATTTGGGAAGAAAAGGCTCACGTTTTTTTATATCTATTCTTGACATAACATTCAAAACATATGAAAAGATCTTCATTTTGGGTTTTATCGTAAAAGTGCGTTGCTTTTTTAACGAGTTAGTTTTCCTTTTTATTAATTAAAAAAAAGACTACTATGGATAAGAAAATCGTAGGTGCCAACGCAGGCAAAGTATGGCACGCCCTTAATGAGGCTGATGGAATTTCGATTCCCGAACTTGCCCGGAAAGTAAACCTGAGTGTGGAAAGTACAGCTCTGGCAGTCGGTTGGCTGGCTCGTGAAAACAAGGTAGTGATTGAACGAAAGAATGGATTAATTGAAATTTATAATGAAGGTCATTTTGACTTTTCTTTCGGATAAGTATAATGAATATAATGCTGGTTAGGTTATATAATGAAAGAAGCTCTCGATAAAAAACTGAATTCAGTGATATTGAAAGCTTCTTTTTATTATATACCTTGTGTAAAAATGTCTTGTTGAAGAGTAACTGTAATGGAGTGTTCACCCTTCCCTGTTATGATAATTACCTTATTTCTTTGTCAGAAACTTCTTGCTCAACCACTTTCTTACAGGCTCGTCATACAGTTTCAGGCAAAGGTAAGCCAACACAATGCTTCCGAAGAAGACACATAAGGCTACCGGCCATGACTGGGAGAAAGTGATATGTGGCTCTTTGCTCCATAACCAGGCATAGAACAGATACATGAAAGGATAATGTATGATATATACCGGATAAGATATATCTCCCAGGAATTTACAGATTTTGGCTGTACCTTTATCCGTCGTTTTTCCCGAAGCACCCAGATAGACAAGTAGCGGGAAAATAAGAATGGTGCATATAGCATCGTAAATACCGTTCATCCACTGCGAAGTATGACCGCCAACGTACGGCATGGAAAGTAAAACGAGAGTTGCTACGCTGCATATCCAGAAAGCACCTTTGATATGGACAGGTTTAAAGATGCGTGACATCAATAATCCGATAGAGAATGCGAACAGCATACGTAGAAAACCTCCGATCAGGTTATAGTCGATCATCGACCAGCCTACTCCCAGATGATAGTTGCCGGAAAGATTGAATATCGAGAAGGAAGCCAATCCGATTCCTGCTATCACAACGAGTATCGTAAGTGCTTTGGTAGACAGTCGGCGAATAAATAGGGCATACAAAATATTACCGATATACTCGAAGAACAAAGACCAGCTGGGACCATTCAAAGGGTACATCTCGCCGTTTCCACGGACCTCGGGACCCGTGCCCGGAACAGCCGGAATCAGGAAAAGATTGAGAAGCATAGCCACCATTACCATTGATATGGAAACACGGGTACCGTCCCACTGCTCGCAGCCTTGTATGCAAAATGTGATAGCACCCAAAACGGCTCCCATAACAACCATCGGATGCAGACGGATTAACCTGCGTTTGAAAAACTCTTTTGGGGTCATCGTTGTTTTCCAGCGGTCATCATAAGCATAGCCAATAACGAAGCCCGAGAGAATAAAGAAGAAATCGACAGCCAGATACCCATGATTGAATTTTTGGTCTATGGGACTTGTAGCAAAACCTTCGAATACATGATACCATATCACCAAAAGAGCCGCAACCCCTCGCAGTCCGTCAAGGAGTACGTAATGGGGTTTAGAGTCTGCAAATGCAGAGGAAGAGATTTTTTGCATGTTTTAAGTTATTGTTCAAATTAGTATTAGTCATTGAAGAAGCCGCAAAAATACGGAATTTATAAGTTTAAAAATTTGTCCTGCATCAAAATCTTGCCGTGTATGGGAATTATTTGTATGCTCTGAGGCGGCTGAGTGTTGATAGTGTGATGCCCAGATAAGAGGCGATATATCCCAATTGTATCCGCTGGCACATTTGAGGAAACTGAAGTTTGAATGCTTCATATCTTTCTTTTGCAGACAGGGTGAGGCGGTCTTTGTGCGAACGGTGCAGGCGTCTGTATGAATCACTCTTCCCCAGTTTGCCAGTTCGATATTGGTCTGAAACAGCCGGAGCAGATCGGTTAGTGATATTCTGTATGCGACGACGTCCTCAAGCGTTTCCACAAATTCTTCACTCATCTTATTATAATACAATTCATCCATGCTGAAGACAATCGCTCCTTCGCACGCAAAGGAAGTCGTTATTTCCTCTCCGTTTACCAGCCAGAAAGAGCGGGTCATTCCTTCTTCAATAAAATAAGCCGATTTGCAAAATTTGTCAGCCTCTATCAGTTGATGTCTCTTTGGAAAATGACATAATACTGTATTTTCTTTTAGTATTTGTATCGTTTCATCCGAAATGGGATACAAAGAGTTCATCTTATCTATAATGTTTCTCATAAAGTAGCCTTAATAATTTTCTGTCAAGTGCAAAAATAGGAAAAACAATTCTGCCTACAATAGATGCCGGTGAAAAAGGGGGGTGTTTTATCGATTCGTTCACTAAGGAGGAGAGAAACCGGAGAGTGGGAACTGCTGCTGAAAGACAAAGAAGGTACATTTCATTCTTTGGTGAAATGTACCTTCTTTGATATCGGGAAGAGGCTAAACACATGAGTATAGCCAGCTTATTCCGGAAACGGTATACATCAATTGATGTTGCTTACCTTGGATTCTGCTGTATATTCGGATTGGCATCTATCTCGCTTTGTGGAATAGGCAGAGCTATTCTCAGGTCGGTAGCTTCTATCTTTTGTGCGTTAGACGCTTTCAAAGTCTCAAGATGCCAGCTGCCCTTGCGTTCAATAGCCAGACCATTGCGCAAGTAGTCATAGAAGACTTCCCCTTCGCCAACCAGTTCCTTGCGGCGCTCTTTAAGAATCCTGTCCAGAGTAAAAGTCTCCGTTGATACTTGCTGACTGGTATCCGTGGTACGGCGGCTGATGATGTCATTCAGATAACCTTGTGCTTCTTCAAGATCCGTTCCTTTTTTCAGTCCTGCTTCAGCCGCGTTCAGATAGACTTCGGAAAGGCGGATGATGCAAATGTTATTAGTTTTGGGATCATCTCCGGTCTTGCCGGGGAACTTGGCAAGATAGACTTTCTCGTGCATGGCGGCAGCCGGAAGTCCGGTGTTGTTTTCGATGACAGATTCCTTTGTCAGGCAGTGGCGTACATCCTTGGGGTCTTCATTCAGCAGGTTCAGGAAATCTTCCGACAAGATCAGATTATTCCAGTCGACCGTTGCTTCGTTGGCATAAACCATCGGAGCACCCTCACCGCCCGTACCTCCTGAAGGTTCGGATAAAGTGATGTAAAGTTCGAATAATGATTCGGACTGGAAATCCTGCCCCCATACATTGGGATATTCCTCATAGCTGTAAAGCTGATAACGTCCGCCGTTGTTTTTGATGACATCCGTAGCGGCATCATAAGCCTTCTGATATTCACCCATATTCAGATAGACTCTTGACAGTAATGCCTGAGTTGCCCAGTAGTTTATATAGCCATTGGATGTCTCTTGTCTCAATCCGGACAGTGCATTGCTCATGTCGCTGACTACCTGTTCGTAGCATTGCGCTACAGTGCTGCGTGATGGTTTATGTGTGGGATCGGAAGGGGAGGTCTCGATGGGTACTCCCAATGAAGCCCCCTTGTCATTCGTATAAGGCATTCCGAACAACCGGGTCAGGTTGAAGAGGGAAAGTCCCCGCATCACCAGTGCTTCGGACTTGATGCGGTTCAATTCTTTAGTATCACTGCTTTGAATACTGCCCGACTCTATTTTCTGTATCAGATTATTCGTCTGTCGTATTACTTTATAAACAGTATTCCATGGCAGTACAATATTCAGATTATCGGAAGCGAGCACATTGTATTCATAATAGGGAGATACGCGTTTTCCGTCTCCTTTGGTGATGCGTGCCTGTACATCGGCGGCACGGCAATCGCCGTAATACCAATAGTTGTCTCCGTAATAGCTATGGCCGGATGCCAGACGATAAATTCCGTTCAGAGCGATCTGGGCATCGTCCAGTGTGACGATGGCCTGTCCTGTTTCTACCGAGCTGGTGGTGTTAAGGTCTAGCCAGTCTGCCGAGCAGGAGCTGTTCAGTAGAGCCATTGCTGTAAGTATGTATATATGAATTCGTTTCATTATGTTGTTTATTTAGTTAGAATGATAGGGATATTAGAATGATAATTGAGCTCCGAAACTGAAAGTACGCATGGCGGGAGCCTCGCAAAAGACTTCACCGTTAACGGGTGTTTCGGGGTCATACTGTTTCCATTTGGCCCAGGTCAGCAGATTGTTTCCCGAGAAATATACCCGTACTTTGTCAATCATCAGCTTTTGAGTCCACTGGTTGGGCAGTGTGAAGCCGAGGGTAAAGTTTTTCAGGCGTAAATGATCGGTGCTGTGGATATAGCGGGATGAGTTGGTGGAAGTAGCCGGTTCACCATATACGAAACGTGGGATATCCGTCTGATCTCCGGGCTTTTGCCAACGGTTCATCATGTATGCGGGCAAGTTGTATCGTGAACTGTAGATGGAACTGCTGCCGTTTTCAATATAAGTTCCCAGTTTGTCGAACGAGTAACCGCCCAGTGAATAAGTCAGTGTAAAGGTCAGGTCTATCCATTTGTAATTCAGAATATTGGTGAATCCTCCCGATACTTTGGGAGTAGCGGTTTTGTACGGAATGGATTCTGCTTTGGCAGCATCGGTGGTGAGTTCCCGATTGTAGCTTCCGTCTTCATTTTTTGTATTCAGATAATATTGGGCAGAACCGGTCAGCGGGTCTACTCCGGCAAACTCTTTTACATAAAACGTATGATAGGGGAGTCCCACTTTATGGATGAACCATGTTCCCTCAATCGTCTGGTCTAATAGTCCGTTGAGTGAAGCGATCTTATTCCGGTTATGGCTCAGGTTGAAAACACTGGTCCAGTTAAAGTTGTTGGAAACAACGTTCAGCGTACGCAATTCAAACTCTACTCCCTTGTTGTTCAGGCGTCCGATGTTACTTAAATAACTGGTAAATCCGGTAGTGGCGCTGATGGGGAGACTGTAAAGCAAGTCCTTGGTGTCCCGGTTGTAATATTCCAGACTCGCAAAAATACGATTGATAAATGAAAGGTCGATACCCAGATTCAGGCTGTAATTCTTTTCCCATGTCAACAGATTATTGGGTTGTGCCGATTCATACGATCCGGCTGCCTCCATGTAGTTTTCTCCATAACTGTACAGTCCTTTGTAGCCGTAGTATGAACCGGGCTGATTTCCGTTTACACCATACGAGGCACGTATTTTGACATCACTCAAAACCGGCTTTACGGCTTTCATGAAATTCTCGTTGCCTAAATGCCACATACCCGACACAGACCAGAAATTTCCCCAGCGGTTGTTGGGTGAAAGACGTGAACTTCCGTCGCGACGGTAACTTCCGGCGATGTAGTAACGGTCGTCATAGTCATAATTCAGTCGTGATAGATAAGAAATCATCCGATAGGCTTGGGTGGCAGACTTGAAACTGTTCAGTACGGCGGCATTATCCGGTTCTGTCAGTTTATCACTGGGCAGTTTGGACTTTTCACCCGAAGCGTGGTCTGTCTGGTAGCTTTCTATTTCATAAGCCGCCAATACATCGAGATGATGTTTGCGGGCGAAAGTACGCACATAGTTCAGTGAGGTCGATGAGATCAGTTTGCCGTATTCAATGAAGCCTTTGGCTGTCTGGGCGTCGCTTCCGCTTTTAGGACCTGCCGAGCTCAGAGGGTTATAGTAGCGTGAATCCTTCTGGATAGTATAATCATAGCTTAATGCCTCTTTCAGTTTGAGACCTTTGATCGGCTCTATCGCTGCGTAACCGGTTGAAAACATACGTGTCATACGCACGCGGTTGTAATCGGTGAGTATGTCGCGCAATGGGTTCAGGCTGGTGCCGTCATAAGCTCCTACGTAGTTTCCTTCTTCATCACGCACCACCATGGAAGGTGTCATGGCCATGGCTACGCACAGGAAAGGGTTAATAGATGATCCGCGTTCCTCATTCATTTCCTGATTCATTTGCGAGAACATCATATTTGCTCCTACTTCCCCGTATTTGCCGATTTTCTGCGTCATGTTCAAGCGTGCTGAGTAACGGTCCAGGCTGGAGTTTTTGGCCAATCCTTCCTGATTGTTGTAGCCGAGCGAAGCATAGAATGTAGAACGGTCGTTACCGCCGGAGACGGAAGCTTCATAACTCTGATGCATAGCGGTGCGGAGCAGCTCTTTTCGCCAGTCCGTGTATCCCATGGCCGGCTTATACGCATATGTGCCGATATTGGAACTGGCATATTCAGTCGGAGACTCCATACCGTTATCTGTTGCGTAGTTCAGCAATCCTTCATAGAGCAGTTCTTCCCGTTGGTCACCGTTGAGGGTAGGGCGGAAGTCGACAGCCGCATGAGAGAAGCCGCCTGACACGTTCAAATCCACGCGTACCTTTCCGGTATTTCCTTTTTTGGTCGTGATCAATATGACGCCATTGGCGGCGCGGGAACCATACAGGGAAGCCGCTGCCGCATCTTTGATTACAGTCACGTTTTCAATATCCGACGGATTCAGCGTACTCATTATATTGGTCTTGGAATTGTTCATATATGCAGCATCAGCATCGCCGGAGCTTATACTTCCGGAAGTAACCGGTACTCCATCAATGACAAACAAAGGTTCCTGTGAAGCGTTGAACGATCCCATTCCTCTGATGCGAATACTTTGGTTGGCACCCGGTTGACCGGAACTGCTGGTTATTTGTACACCGGTAGTCATACCTTGCAACTTTTGCTCAACGCTCATCACAGGCACTTCTTTCAGCATATCTGTACGCAGCGTATTGGCCGATCCTGTGAACGAGGATTTGGAGAAATTACCATACCCTGTTACTACTACCTCGTCAATATCCATCGTTTCGGGGATCAGTACTATTTTGAGTTCTTTCTCTTTGCGGGGGACGCGTATTTCCTGTGTCTTCATTCCCACATAAGATACGACCAACATCTTGGTTCCGGTTTCCACGGACAATTGAAACTGACCGTTGATATCGGTAATCACTCCTTTGGTGGGATTCCCCTTTACACTGACGGTGGCACCGATAAGTGGTTCATTATCCTCTGATGATATAACAACACCGGATATGTTCAGTTGCTGAGCGGATGCATACGAAATACTCAACAAACAAAACAGTAAGCTAAAACATAATGTTAACCTTTGATTAATCTTCATACTTTTATATTTAAAAATACATTTGCTATAAAGTCGATACAAAGGATATACCAATAGGATATAAAGAAATGCTGAAAAGATAAGATACAGATTAACAGCGGAGTTGAAAAAACGATATTATTGGGGCGGTGTGGAAAAAAATGTGGAAAGGTGTGGAAAATATCCCCAATCATTGGTACGATAAATAGCGTGGCTATATGGATTATCGTACCGATAATGATTGGGTATATAGGTCTTACAATTTAATATCCCGGATTCTGATACTCGCTGCCGTTGATAATGGTAGCGGTAAAGGTCGTAGAAATGGGACGTAAAGCATAATTCGGATCAAAGAACCGTGCGAGATCCGGGTGAGTATCTTTCAGATAATCGGAACTCTTGAACATCCCTGTCCGTTTCAAATCGTAGAAACGGCAATATTCACCGCATAGTTCGCGTCCTCTTTCGTCTAATACGTCACGAACCGTCATGCTGCCCGTTAACGGGTTTGCTCCGGCGCGTTCGCGAACCTTATTCAGGTATTTGGCGGCATTCGCTCCTCCGTTCAGATAAATGTCAGCCTCTGCGGCAATCAGATAGACTTCCGCCATACGCATGATAAACGTAGCGTTTAAGTTTCCGTTTCTTTGTTTGGAGGCGTTTGCAACGTAATAGTTACTGCTGTTGTGCTTGTTTAGTGACGGATAATAGTAACGGAACAGATTCTCGCTGGTACCGTCGTTCTTGTAATTCCCAGTTACATTTGTATACGAGTAGTTCATGTTCACATTGTTGTTTGCATCACTGTAGACATGGTTGTAATCAATCAACAAATAGTCGGTCTTGTGCTCATTCTGTTTTTCCGTAGAATAATCCGCATCCTGCGGCATGATAAATTTAATGGCCGGATCACCTTTCTTCAGAGCTTTGCCGATGACTGTTTCGTCTTTGTCGTACATGTGTACGGCACTTTCGTCCCAAGTATAACTTTTATTGGCCTTCCATTCGGTAGTGAATGACTGGTGGAATCTGGGATCTAACGTGCCGTCATTCTGTACATACAGATTCAGCAAGTGTTGCGTAGGCATGAAGATGCCGCTGATGGAGCCTTCCCATGTCAGTCGTGTCTCCTGATTGTCTTCACGGGCACCGAACTTATTGATGTCACACAGGAAATACTCGTCATTGCGGTTTAGCTTGTAGTTACCGTTGCTCGAACCGTGTCCGTCCGTGCCTGCATACCAGCGATGTTTCCAAAGCGCTTCCTTGTTTTCCCAGTTATTGCTTTCTTCGAATACTTCACTGTACGTAGGATACATATAAGTGTTGTATTTCCCGCCACCCGATTCGCAGTCGGAGATCAGCTGTAAAGCTGCGTCGAGAGCTTCCTGCAGGTATTCCGTGCTTCCATACTCGTAGGTCTGCAGACAGGCTTTTGCCAGAAAGCCGAGAGCGGCTTTCTTGGTCGGAGTGGTAGTCGTGGCATGATTCCCGATTGACAGCCATTCGGATGCGAATCTTAGGTCGGGCAGGATGACTTCTTTGTAGATAGTCATCGGGTCGGTGCGGACAGGAGAGTAGTTGAGGCTGGTTTCCGGTTCCGTAAGCATGGTTACCCCTCCGAATTGTTCCACTGCGTTGAAGTAATAGACAGCTCTCATGAAGCGGGCTTCGGCAACTTTCGCATTCCGTTCCTCTTCTGTGGCGTAGGGAGGCTTGTCGCCTAAGGCGATGGCTTCGTTGCAGGAACCTATTCCGTCATATGTCCCGTTCCACCAGTTATTGGTGTAGGTCGTGTTGGGCGATGTGCCGGCGAAAAACCAGAACCATTCGGTGTAGCTTGTCGATTGGTTAGCCTTGTACGTCCAGAGGTCCGTATCCCCTTCGGTCAGCGACATCCAGTCTGCGGCACCGTAGTAAAACCTTTCCATTGCGAAGTAGCACTGGTTGATCAGTGTTTCGTATCCCTCGGTTGAGGTAGCCAATGTTTCATTGGTAAATGCGCCCGGGTTGTACTCTTCCAGCGAGCAGGAATGCAGGAATAGTGCGGACAGCAGGACAGAGCAAAAAACTGTTTTTAAATGTATACTTTTCATTGTCATTTTCTTCTTTAATTAGAATGTAAGATTAACTCCAAATACAAATTGCCGATAGGTGGGAAACGCGTCCGAACCGTTCGTTTCGGGGTCTGTGTCCTTCAGTTGCTTGTCTTTCACAAAGATGAACGGATTGTAGGCCGTAGCGTAGATGCGGCATTTCTCCATCAATACCTTGCGGGAAATGTTGGCGGGGAGGGTATATCCCAAAGTGATATTCTTGATCTTGATGAAGGAGCCGTCGTGTACTCTCAGCGAAGGATATACCTTTTTTTGTTCGTCTCCCGTTCCGGGACGCGGGAAGTATGCGCCTTGATTGTCCTCTGTCCAGTAATCCACGCCTGCCAGCTGATTCTTGGTCACACTTTGCTCTGCGGTATAGTAGCCGAGCAGGTCACTGTTGATTGTCTGCCCGTAGCGTGCCATTGCAAAGACGGATAAATCGAAGTTCTTGTAGGTGAAGGAGTTGTTCAGTCCGATGATCCAATCCGGATTCGTATGTCCCAGAATTTGTCTGTCGTCGGTGCTGTATTTATGTACTCCGCCGTCTCCGTTTTTATCCACTGTCTCTATCTTGATAAATCCCGGATTTACGCCATATGCATCCAGCGTCTCCTTCGGAGTGTCACTTCCCCAGATACCTGCATATTTATAGCCGTAAATGGCGTGAATCGGTTCGCCGGTAAACAGGTTCTCGGAGATCAGGTCACCGTCGGGCAGCTTGTCTATCTTCTCCTTGCTCCAAGTAGCGGACAAGGTCGTGTTCCATGTAAAGTCCTTGTGCTGTATATTGTGGGAGTTCAATATCACTTCCACGCCCTGATTGCTGGTTTGGGCGATATTCTGCCAGATAGACAGAGGAGAACCCCATCCGGTCAGTCCGCTGGTGATGGGCAATATACGCTTGAATAATAATCCTTTGGTGGTTGTTCTGAACCATTCAATGGAACCGTCGATGCGGCTGTTCAGTATGCCGAAGTCCAGACCGATGTTCCAGTTGTACGATTTTTCCCAACCGAGGTCGGCACTGCCGTAAGTCTCCGAGTATTGTGTGAAAGGAACGATTTTTCCATTGACGGAGACTCCGCTGGCAGAATATACGTAGGCTTGGGTAGTGGTGCTATAGGCGTCTGTTCCGCCGGAGTTGCCCGTGATGCCGTAGCTGACTCTCAGTTTCAGGTTGTCCAGCCAGCTTCGTGTCTTTTCCATAAAAGCCTCGTCGGAAATTCTCCAGGCTATGGCGCCTGCCGGGAAAGCATCCCATTTGTGTCTGGCGGAGAATTGTGAGACACCGTCCCAACGGGTGGAGAAGTTGAATAAGTACTTGCTCTTGTATGAATAGTTGAGGCGGAAAGCAAAAGACATTTTCTGTGTCTGTGCGAAGTCCGATTCCACATGTGGGGAGGAACCCGAAGTCAACCGCCAGAACGACCATTGGTCTACCATCTGTCCGCTTGCGGCAGCCATGTTGCTTTCCGACTGGTTCTTGTTCCACGAAGTGATTAAAGAACCTCCTACCGTATGCGCTTTGGCAAGGGTCGTGCTGTATGCTAGAATGTTTTCCCACGTGTAATTCCATGCGTTGTCATTGGTGATGGAGGCGTGAGGCGAACCCGCATAACTCGGACGGTTGGCGTTGCATTGGTTTCCCCAGTATTGTCCTCGTCGGGAATGGTTCAATGTCCCGTTGATCCGGCTGGTGAATGTGAAATCTTTGAGAGGAGTCAGTTCGACATACCCGCTCATATTCAGGTAAGTGGAACGGGTGTTGTTCGCATATTGATTCTCTATAAAATCTCCCATCGGCGAATACTGCCCTGTGATATATTCGTGATTGATCTTGCCTTCCTCATCGTAGGCATCCCCCAACGGGAAAGCGGAGAGGGAACGGGTAAACGTGTTTTTCACGCCGGAATTTAAATCACGGTACACCAGATTGGAGGTGAAACCGACTTTCGCCCACGAAAAGAGTTGCTGGTCGATGTTGAGCCGCAAAGAGTACCGGTTCAGATTTTCATTGCTGAGCAGGCCTTCTTCCCGGTTGTAGGAGGTCGAAGCGAATATCCTTGTCTTTTCCGTTCCGCTGCTTACCGAAAGGCTGTACTTTTGTGTGGTAGCTGTATTACCGGAAACCTCGTCTACCCAGTCAATCCATTTTCCGGCATTATACGCATCTGTAAAAGCCTGCTTGCCCAGTAGGGCAGACATATCGGAAGGGAAATCACCGTTCTTATATCGGTATGCCTCTTTCTGGTAAGTCACCCATTCATCCTGAGTCATTCCGTGTTTGTAGTTGGGCGATCCACTGAAGCCGTAATACGCGTCAAAGTTGATTGTGGCTTTGCCTTCTTTTCCTCTTTTGGTGGTGATAATCACAACACCGTTTGCTCCTGCCGAACCGTAAATGGCGGTGGATGAAGCATCCTTCAGAACATCGACACTTTCAATATCGGAAGGGTTGACCTGATTATAGCTTCCGGGGATTCCGTCGATAATGAACAGTGGCTCGTTATTGCCATATATGGAACGCGAACCACGCAGCAGGATGCTGACTTCACCGCCTACCTGTCCCGATGTTTTGGTGATGTCCATGCCGGGTATCTTTCCTTGAAGAGCTTCCATCACATTACTGGTAGGAGCAACCAGTACCTCGGCACTTTTGATAGAGGTTACCGCTCCTGTCAGATCCCGCTTTTTGACGGAGCCGTATCCTACTACTACCACTTCGTCAATCAGTCGGGCATCTTCCACCATCGTGATTTCCAGTTTACTTTTATTACGTGTGCTGACTTCCTGTTCTATGTATCCCATGTAAGATACTTTGAGTACTGCGTTGGGCGACACACGCAGTGTGAAGAGTCCGTCTACATTTGTAATAGTCCCGTTGTTTGTGCCTTTTTCTACAATATTAGCTCCGATTATCGTCTCTCCCTGAGAGTTTTTCACTACGCCGGAGATGCTTCTGCTCTGCTGGCCGTAGACTTGTGTGGCTCCGACTACCGATATTATTCCTGTTAAAAGGAATAGCAGGTAGAATCTTATCATATAAACTGTCTTTAGGGTAACGTCTGTCCCTATGTTTGTTTTATCAGAAAATGATTTCATGTTTTTTGTTTAATTGTATGTTCACTAATTGGTTTTTGAATAGTTAAATCTCTGAATGATTTAAATCTATGTCCCGATTATACCGATTTGATTTACTCCATAGGCTATTAGATTTTATTGGTTAAAACTGCGATTGTACCGTGAATTGACGGTCAATCTCTGAGTGTATGTATTTGATGTGGCGCCACGATCAATATCAGTTTATTTAGACTGATTGGACAAAAGTAGGCATAGAGCGTTGGGGATTGAAAAAAATAAAGTTGACTTTGAATCAGAATGGGTTGATTTTTACTATCTTTGTCTCAATGTAATCACATAAAGAACAATAATATGGATGTCGAAGTAAAAAATAAAGCAAACAGGAGGCACGTCGGACATAACCTGCAAAAGATCCGTGTTTATTTTGGTATGAAGCAGGAGGCTTTAGCGGCTGATCTTGGTGTAAATCAACAGGTCATTTCAAAGATTGAAAAACAGGAAGAAATCGAAGAAGGGCTTCTAAATCAAATAGCTTCTGTATTGGGGATATCTGCTGAGGTGATTAAGGATTTTGATGTTGAGAAGGCAATATATAATATCAATAACATTAGAGATAACACCTTTGAACAAGGAGCTACATCAATAGCCCAGCAGTTCAATCCATTGGATAAAATCGTGGAATTGTATGAACGTCTGCTGCAAAGTGAGAGAGAGAAAATTGAATTATTAAAGAAAAGGTGATTATTATTAGTTGATTAACTAATTTAACTAAGAAATAAATATTATGGAAACAGAAACTTATACAAACAGTTCACATTTGGGGCGTAAAATAGAAAGAATACGCCGTCTTCGTGGTATGACTCAAACAGATTTGGGCGAGTTGTTAGGGGTGACAAAACAGGCTATTTCCAAAATGGAACAAGCGGAAAAGATAGATGATGAGAAGTTAAAACAAGTGGCTACTGCATTGGGGGTTACAGAAGAAGGCTTAAAGAAATTTACAGAAGAAACTGTATTATACTATACAAGCAATTTCTATGAGAACTGCCATGTAAGCGCATCTAATATAGGACCTATTACTCATGTGGAAAATCTCAACCATTTTTCAATGGACCAAGCTGTGAAACTATTTGAGGAGTTACTTAAAATCGAAAGAGATAAATATGATAAGGGAAAAGAGGAAAGCGCTAAATAATAATAGGTTTATCCTTTTCCTTATTTAGGATTCTTAGAAATATATGATAAAGCTCCATTTAGTTGTTCGGACATTGAAGAATAACTAAATGGAGCTTTAATTTGATAGATATTGTAATAAGCAAATAATTGATAGAAGTCAGCAATTGAATTATTGCTTCTTGCCTATCATTTAAAATGGGTTGAATGATTCAATAATGGTCTAACCGATACGCAAAAGAACTAAATCGTCCAAATATGAATTCAAATCATATAAATCTAAAAGTCGTTTATTGGATAAAGAATTCCTATACTAAATTTAGCTCTGGCTTGTGCAATAAATAATCTCTTTCAGTACATAAATTAATTCGTCCGACTATAGCCGGACGCAAGTTTGCCTATAGCCGACGTTACGTTTGCCTATAGTCGGACGCAAAGTTGCCTATAGGCGGACCAATTAATTTATGCACTCGAAGATATTATTTTTTATAGAGAAAATGTTTATTGTGTTCGTCTGCAATGATTGCAGTAACTCGAAAGTAGATTCAAGAAACATCAATAGAGTAAGTAACTCATAGTCACTTTTTCCCATAATACTCTATTATACAAATGAATACAATGCACCTTCTTTTTTGGGTATTATGTTCTCTCTCTGTATATTTGAATGTCGCAATCATGCTTTTCTATCTATGATATTGATTGGCGCATATAGTGCGACAACTAACTCACATAATGTGCAATAGCTACCGCACATGATATGGATTAGCTATCGCACATTATGTGAGTTAGCTTAAAGGCATAAATTATTTTATAGAATGACAATTTCAAATCAGCAGACTATGTGTCTGTTTGCATTAAAAGAATAAGAAGATGCATTGTAACAGGCTGAACAATTGAATGATAGATGAAAATATGATTTGCTGACGAGGTTTTATTTTATTCATAACTGCATAACAATAGGTCAAACGGTATGAAATTGGTTAGTTATCTTTGGGCAATGAGACTAGCGAACTTTGAAAATTATTATCTTTGTTGTCTTATGTAATGATACAGTTTGGTCTAGAACAATAGATGCTGTAATCTGTGACTGAAAATTTGATAATTATGAACATTGGCGATAGTGATATTCTATATTCTTTTGATAGAGCCCGTCTAATTGACAGAGCTCGCAATGGATTCATGAGAATAGACGGGCTTACCTTTAAACGAGCTAGAGATTATATGGACAAATATAGTGCTCGTGATTATTTGATGCAATGTCCGCTTGACCTTTCAACGAAAGAATTGGTCAGTGGGATGAAAGATTATTGCCTGCAGCGTAGAGCCGAAATGCTCGAACCTTATCGAAAAAAAAGATATTCAATTAATGGTGATCCCATACATCATCTTTATATTATAGGTAATGGATTTGACAGATATCATGGTGCTGATTCCACATATATGGATTTTCCCAGCTACCTATTAAAGCACAATGATTTTGTCGTGAAGATGTTCGAACTCTTCTTCGGTCCCCGATCTATGATGAATAATTTTGATGATTATAATGATTATCTTTTGTGCCTTCAGTACGGACGCAAATTGCCAGCTCCAAAGAACACATGGGCTAAAGACTATTTATGGAAGGATTTTGAAAAATATCTTAGTGAACTGAACAGGGAACGTATTTTTGATTTTGTTGATGAGAATTTGCCGCGATTATATGAAGATGACGAGAATTTTAGTTATGCTGAATATTTTGGTCCTATAGATATTGTTGCTGATGTTGTTTCTTCGTGTACCTTCGAAATGCAATATCTGTTTCACCGGTGGATTAATACAATACATTACAAGAAAGGATTTAGGAAGAATATGCTGTATCTTGATCCGAACGCTGCTTACCTGAATTTTAATTATACATTGTTTCTTGAAACAGAATATAATATTTCCCGTGAACATATTCTTTATATTCACGGCGATAGAAGGCAGAAATTTGGCTCTTTGGTTTTAGGGCATAATGTAGAGGATAATGAAGTCGCTTTTGATGAGTGGGTTCATAAACATAAAAATCGTCGGAGATATCGCCCGAATCTGAAGGATAAGAAGGGTAAATATTTTGCCAATGATAAGTTGGTCTATCTCGCTTTCTTTTTAAAGGATATGAAAAAAGGGAATTGGAAAAATCCAATAAGGTATTATGCTGTAGATCATATTGAGGAGCGTTTGGAAAATTATTATGCGAAGAACATAAAACATTCTAATGACATAATAGATCATAACTTGGGCTTTTTTGAGTCACTGAATGATTTGAAAGAGATTACATTGCTTGGTCATTCGCTGGGTGATGTAGACTTTCCATATTTTAAGGCAATTGTTGAAAATGTAAGAAATGTGGATGATCTGATTTGGAATTTTAGTTATTATAGTGATAATGATATTATAAATATCAGAAGATTTTGCAGACATCTGAATATTCCCCAAGGAAAAAATGTCCGGCATTTTAAGATGTCTGATATAAAGCGGTAGCCGGACTCACACCATTCTCATACCTTTAATTCTAAACGATCTGTTTGGCGGTATGTGACTAGTTAATGCTGCTATTATGCAGTATTCTATTGTATAGGTGTGTACGCTTTCTGCCTTGAGCAGAGTTTCTAAAACCAGAATCACTAGTAGGTCTTTAAGACTCGAATGTGATTTGTTTAATGGTTATGAGGGCAGGTTTGTACCTGCCCTCTTTTCAAAATTGAAGGATATCACAATCCTCTTTTTTTATTTGAATAAATAATAATAATTGCTTGCGGCAAAAAGAGCCAGAAACCGGAGGCAGGTTCAATAATACAACCGATTATGGTAAGCAGCAAAATAGAGTAACCTAAAAATACGGGTGCCGGTTTTTGTTCTTTTCTGATATAATATTGAAGCGTTTGCCCCAAAAGGATAAGGATTATTCCACAGATCAAGAACCAAAAGGCGAAACCTTGACTATAATTCTCTCCAATAGAATTTACTAATCCATTTCTGAGCATTTCCGAAAAAGCATCTTTTCCGATGAATAGTGCATAAATCGTATGAATGACTCCTGTTGCTGTTAAAAATCTCCCACTATATTTCCAAAGTTTCATGTTCTTACTGTTTATATACTTAGTTAATGCTGCAAATATAAAGGATAGTAAGACACGGGTATTGGATGAATTCGACTTTTTTTATTTTGTATAAATGATAGTAGTCTCATTATCGAGTGGCAATGATAAAAAGAAATTTGGAGTACTACCTGATAACTTTTTTATTTCTCTTGATAAATGAGAGGCATCATAATATCCGGCTTTTACTGCTACTGATAAAAGGTTGTCGAATGATTCGTTCCTCAATATTTTAATCGCATTCTTGAATCTTACTATACTATTATATCTTTGAGGAGTGAAACCTGTATGTAACTTGAATTTTCGTTCAAAGTGTCGTTGGCACAGATTAACTTCGTCCATTAAATGGCTTATGGATATCTTGCCTTCATGCGCATTTATTTGATTCACAGCATATGCGATTTGTGCATCCATTGTATGGCTGCTTTTATATAGGTGCTCTTTCAGATAGCGTTCTATTAAATTAATCTTGCACTGAATACCCTGTTCTTCGAATAACCTTTCAGCAAAAGAATCGCTAAAAATAGTGTTTAAGTCATTCACACTTAACCTTATATTTGTCAATTCGCTTAGAGAAATTTTCATAAAACGGGATAGTCCGCATGGCCGAAAGCGAACTCCAAATGTTTTGATAGTACCTGATGATGTTATTAATGCCGAACAGACGTTCATGGGACCAATAAAATAAGAATGATAAGGTTGCATCATAATGCCATGATTAACAGAGGTTTCTAATATGAATATAAAGTCCGTACATCCATCTGTAGATAATTTTATTTGCATACCTTGTTCTGTTTGGCCTTTGAATTCCCAATATCTATCAACATAAGGAGCAAGTATATGGCATGGTAAGTATTCTTTGTACATATTTAGAAAGGGTATCTGTTGAAAAACGATCTGATAATACAAATATAAGCAATCGTATAGGATTCCTATTGTACGATTTCGACATTTGTATTTGTTTTAGATTCTTTATAATAGGAAATTTAATTTCTTATTGTGCTACTTTCGGGTAGACATTGAGTATGCCTCTTTATTCTTTTTACCATCATCCTTGGTTTAAGATATTGCATATCTTGCGAAAAAAGAGCAACTCAAAAAATAACTTTGAATTGCTCTCTTATTTTAGTGATCCGCTTGGGATTCTCCTAAGAGAGTTACCACGCTGATATCTAAAACTTTATATTTTTAATTTCAAGCATATCCCATGATTTAGCCCACTGATTTGCTACGTGCTTTTGCAGTAGTTTGCTTATGGAGAATACTGAGGGCAAAGGTAACCTTTTTTTTAAACATACAATATTAAAAATCTATATTACCTACTACTATAAATAGTATTTTAATTGCGTTTTGATTTATTGTTTACTTTTTATCATTTTTCATATAGGAAAACCCACATGATTCAGCACGTGATTATTATATATTTTATAGGAAAATATCTAGCTACATATGCTGAATAGTTTGGCTTGACATGCCTTATTTTACTTCTTAAAAATAGAGGCATACTTGTTGAGGTGTCTATTGGAAAAGTTCTGCTGAAAGACTATTCATGAAATTTGTATTTATGAAACATATTCTTTATTTTTGCATATAGGTTAGACAACCAGAATTTATACCGAAAAATGTGTTGAGTATTGTAGGAAGTATCAAAAAAATAAAGAATGAAAGAAAATATACTTGATATAGTTAATAAAGTGAAAATCGCTAAAATGATTTTTCTTAAGTTGATTAAGTCTAATGATGTAGGGGCAACAGGTGCTCACCAAGCAGGTTTTCATCTTCCTAAAAACTCTTGGAGACTTTTTTTTGATTCTCCTGGCATTAAAGGGCATAATAAAGATAAATATGTAACAATTCGATGGCATGAAACTTTTGAAACCGAAAGTCGTGCCATCTATTATGGACAAGGAACACGTAATGAGTATAGGTTAACACGCTTTGGGTTGAATTTTCCTTATTTAAAAGAACAGAATATAGACTCTCTTCTGATAATTATACGTAATTTTGATAACACTTATGAAGGATTTGTTGTTGATAAAAAAGATATAGATGCTTTTCTTCGGGAAACACGATTGGAAGATGCTGAATTCAATTCTTTGATTATAAATGAAGAGGAAGGAATGCAGCTCGGAATCTTTAAAGAAGAAAATAATGAGGATTTACAGAAATTTCCAGAAGAAGATTTGTTCCCATCACAAATTGACGGACTATACGAGGAAGTAAAAAGTAAAGTTTTTAAACCCAAAGCTCATATCTTAACTTTGCTAGGCGACGAATTAATAAAAAATCCAGTCATGGCTATTTACGAACTTGTAAAAAATGGCTATGATGCAGATGCGTTGAAAGTTAATGTTTATTTTAATGATATTGAAGATTTGAATACAGCTTCAATAGTAATTGAGGATGACGGAACTGGGATGACCTCTGAAGTTATTGAAAACGTGTGGTTAGAGCCGGGAAGTGATTATCGTAAGCCAGTAAATCCTGTAACGGGCATAAGAAATATTGTAAAATCTCCTTTATATGGGCGGGTTCCAATGGGGGAAAAAGGCGTAGGAAGATTTGCTGTTCATAAATTAGGAACTAAAATATTACTGATAACTCGTCCTCTATTGATAACATATAATGAAGACAAAACAATTGAAAAGAAAACACTTGCTGATTATGAGATAATATTATATATAAACTGGAAAGACTTTAATCAGACTCGCCATTTATCGGATATTCCTATTACTTGGAAGATAAGAAGAAATCCTTCGGTTTTCAGATTCAGGGATCAGAGTGGAACCTATATACGAATTAGTGGCTTAAAAGAGAACTGGACAAAAGGTATGGCTCGGGAATTGAAAAATCATACAATGTCAATGCTATCTCCCAAACTCAGTGATAACAGTTTCAAAATTAATTTGAATTTCAGCAATGAGTGGCTGAAAGGTTCTTCAACTATTGATGATTTTCTGCGTGAATCTCCTTATAAAATCAGTGCATTTGTTGATGAACAGTTTAATCTTATTTTTGAGTATGAGTTTTCATTAATTAATAATCCAGATATTGGTAAACGGGAAATCAAAAACAATAAAAAATATGATAGGAATATAAAAGGATTCCTAAAACCTTACTTGCGAGATTTATATGAACAAAATGGCTATGACAAAATAGAAACAAGTAGATTGTTAGAAGAGTTTGAAGAACTAATATTATTACCTTTTGGAAGTTTATTATTTGAATTTTATTCTTACGATTTAGATTCTATTTCAATGAGAGATTATTCAAGTGATGCCAATATGACAAAAACTATTTTGAAAGAACAGGCAGGAATAAAAGTTTTTAAAGGTGATCTTCGTGTATTTGATTATGGCGAAAAAGGTAATGATTGGCTTGGAATTGATTTGGAGCGTATTCAAAATAAAGAGTGGTTTTCGAATAATCAAAATGTAGGATATGTATACTTAGACCCTGAACAATCGATATCTTTAGTAGAAAAAACAAATCGAGAAGGATTTGTGCATAATGATTCATATAATTTGTTTTTTATAGTATTGAGATATCTGTTGACTGAATTCAAAAATACTCGTTTGGTTGACCGTAAAAGATGGCTAAATTACAATCGAAAAGTTTCGGATGTAACATTTAGTGCAAGAATTCAAAATTTCAGAAAACTCATAGAAGATTCTGATATAAATACTGAAGACAAAAAGCAGAAGCTAATAATAGAAGCTGAAAAGCTGGAAACGAAATACGATGAGGACACTAAAGCTCTTATGATTCCTGCTGGAGTAGGTATGACAGCTTCTGTTGCTTTACATGAAATAGAAAAGCTTGTTCCTCGAATGGAGGAAACAGCAAAGCATAATCCTATTGACAGAGACATGGTGAAGAGCCAAGTAGAAGAGTTGAGATTATATACAGAAGGGATTATTTCTGTATTGAGGAAAGGAGGAAAGGGAAATGTGGATGTAAATGATGCAATAAAGCGGGCGATCGCTGGTTACGATATAAAAATGAAAGATCGTAATATAAAAATAGTTTATGATCTTGATGAAAATATAGGTTACCTGAATGTTGAAAAAAGGTTTCTTTTTACTATCATCATGAATCTTGTGGATAATAGTATCTACTGGTTAGACAATGTAAATAGAGAACGCCCTTCTATATACGTCAAAAGTTTTAATAATAGAGGCATTACTACAATAATTATTGCAGATAATGGTCCTGGATTTAAAGATGAAATATCAGAAGTGGTAACTCCATTCTTTTCTAGAAAAAATAATGGCATAGGTATTGGTCTATATCTGGTGGACACAATTATGATGAAATATGGGAAGTTTGATATTATTGAATTATCTGAAGCCATAGATTATGGAGTTCCTGAGATATATACCGGTGCTATAATTAAATTATCTTTTAATAAAATATAACATGTTTATGAAACATTTTGAGCCTAACATAGTCGTTGTTGATGATAAAATTGATGAAGTTCAAGGAATAATTGATTATTACTGGAAGCGAGGTGCTGGCTGTAAATACTTCAATCCGGATATTGTAGATGGAGATACGAGGCCAAGTAAATATATGTCGGATGTAACATTACTTTTTTTGGATTTATTTTATAGTGATGGTCCTTTAGAAAGTGGTTTTGATGCTGAAATTTGCGCAGCATGGGTTAGAGCTATTGTTCCCCCAAATGTATTTTATATTTTAGTTGTATGGACAAAAGATGAGTCCAAAGCTGACGCAGTTCTTAGTATATTAAATCATCATGACAGAAAACCATATTTGTATATACAAGAAAGTAAAACAGATTATTTGAAATCTAGTTCCGAAAAATATGATTATAGCAGCTTGTTGTCTTCTGTTAATAGAAAAATAGAATCCATATCTGCTTTTGAAGAAATACAAATCTGGAAAAATACATTGAAAAAAACCTCTAATGTTGTTCTTGGAGGATTATTGAGTGGAGATACAGAAGTGTTCACAAATAAACTCAAAACAATAATAAAAGAACATGGTGGTGAAATTGTATTATTGAATACTGCAGAAAAAGCAATCCGAGAAAGGGAAATATTATTTGATGCACTAAACCATGTATTGATATCTAATGCTCCTCAATACAATTCAGAAAATGAAATTTCTAAGGCTAACATAAATGGCCTTTATAATATTTCAGGAGAGGAAGATGTTCCTGTTGACAAACAACTTAATAGCTGGTTTCACTTTGTCCTAATGGATGATTTGAACAATAAGATATTCCCGGGTATTATAGCAAAGAACAATTCTTCCTTTCTCAGGAAATTATATTCTATACAAGATGATAATAAAGTAAAGAAACTCCTTATATCTCAACACAGCCCAGAAACTATCATAGAGGATATAGCTATAAATATTACTAGACCCTGTGATTATGCACAAAATAAATATGGTAAGAATCTTAAATTAATAAGTGGGATTGCTATAAAGAAACCGAAACGGACGAAAAAGAATAAAGTAGACTGGAATGGTCAAGCACTTCCAGATAGTGTAAAATGTTTTGATCATTTATATTATGATGATACTTGCGATGATCTAACATTGTTATTTGATTTTCGTTATAGTTTTTCACTTCCTGAAGAAATGTATCTGAAGAGATTTAAAAATATAAGAATGTTTACTAAAGAACTTCTTTCAGATGTTCAGGTTAGTTACAGTAACTACGTGAGCAGGTTGGGCTATACAAAGTTTTTATAGAAAATTTATGGCTGATGTGCATTCAAAAAAAATCCGTAGCTACAATATGTCCAAAATCAAAGGAAAAAACACACGCCCTGAGATTATGGTACGTAAGTTCCTTTTTAGTCACGGTTTTCGATATAGGTTGAACGTTAAAAAACTTTCAGGGAAACCAGATATCGTTTTGTCCAAATACCGGATTGTGATTTTTATTAACGGATGTTTCTGGCATGGACATGATGGATGTAAATATTTTGTGGTCCCCAAAACACGTACAGAGTGGTGGATTGATAAAATACAAAAAAATAAAGAACGAGACTTTAAATGCGAAGAAGAATTGTTAGGACAAAATTGGAGAGTAATAACAATATGGGAGTGCGAATTGAAACCAGATAAAAGGGCTCAGACACTGGAGCAGATTCTTTATTCTATTAAAGAAAGCATGTGTCATAATGCAGAAACTTAATGAAAATACCAGTCCCAATAATATAAATTTTAGCTCTGTATGTTTTTCACATAATCATTAAATCTTTTTAATGTAAAGATACGGTTTTGAAAGCTTACGTCGAAATATTTTATGTAGGATTCTGGCACTACTAAACGTACATTATTATTGTACATTTCTGTCAATTGATTTTTTGAAATTCCCTGCTGAAGAGTGAAAAGGTATTTTATGGGTATTCTGTTTGCTTCATTCAGAATTTGTCTCCAACGATCTTTACATGTAGTTTTAGCTGCTAAACAAACTAAGTTTTCATTCGGAAAATCACTATTGTGATATTCAGTCTTTCCTGGAAATATGAAATCTGGCTTTTTATTTTCTTCTGTCGCAACCTGAGTTGCATATTTTAATTCCACGGTATTGAAGATTATAGACAAGTGATGTTCTAATGATTTTCCGGCACGACTTTTCCGCCTATTCAAAATGGTATTAGCAAAAGTTATTAATTGGTCAACATCTGTGAAAGGGCTCTTTATTATTTCACTATACTGTTTTATTTCAAAAGCTTTGAATAATTCATATTCAGCCTTACACCATTTCATTAATGTATCATCAGGCTTTTCTTGTATTGTTTTATACGTAACGGAGTACACCTGATTATAAGATTCTCTAGCACCACATGCCATTTCAATTGTTTGAGGGAAATCATTATGTTTTTTTATAAACTCTTCAAATAAACTCCTAAGTTCCTCCTCAGGATTATATTCAAGGTGTTTGTCTATGAGCTTATTGGTTTGTTCTGGAGACAAATTGAAAGTAGCAAAAAAATCCTCTATATCTTCATCAGTACTTATAACATATCCTTTATAGTCATCTTTGTCCATTTTACAAAGAATAAATAAGTCTCCCACCTTATCTTCATTTAGCAAATGGAAACCACGTCCAAAACGTGTTAAACGATATTCATTTCGTGTACCACTCCCATAGTATACAAAACGGCTATCAGTATGAAAATCATCTTGCCATACGATTTTCACCAGATGTTCCTTGTTTTCTCCTTTGGTTCCTGGAAAATCAAACATAAGTGGAATTGAATTTTTAGGCATATAAAATCCCTCTTGGTGAGTGCCTGTTGCTCCTGCATCATTAGCGGAAATAAACTTGCAAAAAGCAAATTTTGAATTGTTTACAGCCTTTATGGCTTTTTCTACAATCTCAGTCATTCTTTTTGAAATTTAGCATAGTTTCTACTAACTGTTTACTTACAGCAGTTATGAGTGGAACAACTACAGAATTGCCACATTGCCTGTAACATTGTACCTCTGACACTGCATCAATTATAAAATCATCAGTATATCCCATTAACCGTGCGCATTCTCTTGGTGTAAGACGTCTAGGGTTTTGATTAGGCTGAGGGATAAGAATCTCTGCACCATCTTTATAGTAACGTGCGCTTAGAGTGCGACTAGTTCCATTAATATCAGCTAGACCATAGCCAAATCCATTTCCTATACTTTTATGTTTTTCAGCATATGAACGTAGGTAAGACCATAGTTTATCGCTTAAAGTATATTTTTCCGAGACATCGGTTTGTAATATTTCTACCAGACTGGTATTGTTCTCTGCTGGTGGTGTGGGAAAATTAAAATTTTCTTTTTCTTCGAAGTGCTCTTTATCAAAACCGATTATCATGATACGTTCACGATGCTGTGGAACATACCCTTTTCCATCAATTATTTTGTAGTGTAGTGAATATCCCAATTCTTTCAAGGCACCTTCGATAACCTTAAATGTCTTTCCTTTGTCATGTGAAACAAGGTTTTTAACATTTTCCAAAAAGAAAGCTTTTGGGCGTTTATCTCTTATAATCTCTGCTACATCAAAAAAAAGTGTCCCTTGTGCTTTATCTAAAAAACCAGTTTCTCGTCCCAAACTCTTTTTTTTTGATACACCAGCTAGTGAAAATGGCTGACAAGGAAATCCAGCGCAAAGTATATCAAAATTGTCCGGAATATATTTTTTTGTTTCTTCCTTTGTTATATCTCCGAATGGATATTCACCAAAGTTAGCAAAATATGTTTTTTGAGCGTATTTATTCCATTCTGACGAAAAAACACATCGTCCACCTTGTGCTTGCATAGCAATTCGGAAACCTCCCATTCCTGCAAACAAATCAATAAATGTAAATCTTGTTTGCGCTGGTGTAGAGAAAGGTATATCTAGGCTGTTAGTAAATAGGTTATGCTTTATAGCAGCAGCTATGGAAGAAGGTGTTGCTTCTGGGTAAAATGTATGTATCACAGTCTCAATCTCTTTAATTGCAGATTTTTTATATACCTTTTCTTCTGCTTTTCCCTTATTATGTAAATAATGTGTAATAAGTGCCAATTGATTTTCAACTAACTCTTGCGTATAAAAACGATTTTTCATCATCTTCCTGGCTATCTCATTGATTTCTATTTTTTCTGGAAAATCAATTGATTCAGATATATTAGATATATTTTTCTGCATAATCTTCAGTGGGTCTTTTTATATGCAAAGATAGCTATTATTCAAAGATAATAAAAATATGAGCAGATATTTAAGTGAACTATCCTTTTACATATACACATAAAGAGTATAAGTTTGCTTTTCTGGCAAAAAAATGTTATCTGGTCTGATATATACATGAGAGAGGCTATATTTAGCCTGCGTTGTCAGGTATATACCTATTTCTTTCTATCTTTTTTCTGCTAACTCTTGAAATCGAAGTCTATTTTATGAAACTTTGTTTGGTTTTCTTCTTTTTTCTTTTCATGGGAGTTTGTTCTTCTTTTTTGTTGATCAGATCGGGAGTGAATAAGCCTAACCCGGAGTATAAGTTCAAATCCTGAAGATTGACAGATTGCTTATCTTCTTTCATATATGTTATCCTCCGTCAGATTGAAAAAGCCTTCGGTATAAACACCTATCTCCATCCGTTTTAAATCTTCATGTTCGAGGTAATTAGCTAGCTGCCGGCTACTACCAGCATTATTATATGTGCCGTTGGAAGGTGGAGCAAAATCTATGTGCATCATCCTATGTATTTATCAGATTGCTGATTTCAGCTTTCAAATTCTCTTTCTTTTTGCTATCCATCACACCACAAGCAGAAAGTTCCGAATAGAGTTGTATTAGTTGAAGCAACTTTTTATAATCTCGTTGATGTATCTGGTAGAGTGCGTTAATCTGTTTGGATTGATTGTTTATAACATCGGCATGATTACCGAACTGTTCACTAAGCTTTTTGAGTACGGCTGTTTGTCTTTCCTGACTGGCTTCCAGTTGAGAGAGAATAAGAGTTTCTAAAGTTTTGCCGATAGCATCGAAATGCAAAGCGATAGAATTTGTAGCCCGTATCATGGGATTCAGTTGTTTTTCCTCATAGTGACGGATGAAGCGAATAATATCATCCTGTCTCTTATTTATTTTCGCTAGTTCCGATTTTACAGATTCAGGTGTTTCGGATGGATTGATATGTGCCTTATCTATATACCCGAACGCCAACTTTGCAACTTCGCTCTTTTTCAGTGAATAGCGTTTGCATATCTTCTCTACCAAAGCTGC
>ERZ773178.746-NODE-746-length-38231-cov-5.859991_pt1 | contig 38231 bp, 29 predicted proteins | sample MGYA00580533_ERZ773178 | MGnify/ENA primary metagenome ERZ773178 (study PRJEB29015, sample SAMEA2737859) | human gut metagenome | biome: human gut; feature: human-associated habitat; material: faeces | place: China | collected 2012 ...
CATGCCGGTCTTGAATGTGGGCTGTTTTATAAAAAAATCGATGGCCTTGACTGTGTATCTCTCGGACCGGATATGAAAGACATCCATACTTCCGAAGAAGTGCTTGACATTGCTTCTACAGAACGTGTATGGAAATATCTTGTAAAAGTTCTTGAAGAGTTAAAAGACTGAGCTTAAGCAGTCAAAATTCTATTATAAATTCAATTACTCAAAAAGGCTTCGCAGATATGCGGAGTCTTTTTTGCATATAATAATCTGAAAACCACTCAGAAAGTATAACATCTATGTCACGTTCTTCTTTTTTCTTCTGGATTTTTGCCGCCAAATCGAAATACGCATCCGGATTCAGATATTTAAAGCACAAATCCTCCATTTCGGAACGGATTTTGGAAATACCCAGACGATGCGCCAGAGGAGCATACAAATAAAGAGTCTCACCCGCGATCTTAAATTGCTTGGCGGGAAGCATGGAACCCAAAGTCCTCATATTATGAAGACGGTCTGCGATCTTGATTAGAATCACCCGTATATCGTCACTCATAGTCAGCAGCAACTTACGGAAGTTCTCGGCTTGAGCCGAGGCCTGTTCCCCAAAAATGCCACCGGATATCTTCGTCAAGCCATCCACGATCTGGGCGATCTTGTCTCCGAACATATCCCGGATATCCTCCACCGTATACTCGGTATCTTCCACGACATCATGCAATAACGCAGAGCAAATAGAGGTAGAGCCCAAACCCATCTCCCGGCATACGATACGAGCCACGGCGATAGGATGCATTATATAAGGTTCGCCGGAACGCCGTTTCACTCCGGCGTGCGCTTGATTAGCGAAATTAAAAGCTTTCGTGATTCGTTCGACCTTACGGCGGTGGTTTGACTTCAAATAATCGTTCAACAACGCATTGAACCCATCTTGTATCATCTGTTCGTCCGCAGAGAGAACGGACGCAGCCTCGCCCGTTTCTTTTATATCTTTTGTGTCCTTTGTATCGTCCATGGTTTTACACCTCCCATTTTTATACTGTATAGCCACAAATATATACAAATATTTGGAAGGAAACCCTAACAAAAGACAAAAATAGAATATCTACTGCTTAAATATGGATCCCATAGTCGTGTTTAACCTCGTCCATGACAAAAGTACTTCTCAACGAGCCCAAACTATCGATCGTTCCTAACACATTTAAAATAAACTCTTGATAATATTTCATATTGGGAGCGTGTATCTTCAATAAGTAATCATAATCGCCTGAAATATTATAGCACTCCGTTACCTCGGGGATTTCTTGGATAATCCGGGTAAACTCAAAAGCTATATCCTTATTCAGCCGAACCAATTTCACGCTACAAAAGACAACAAAGCCTTGATTCAGCTTCTCCACATCTAGTACCGCTATATACTTCTTTATATATCCACTATTCTCAAGACGTTTTAAACGCTCGAACACCGGGGTTGACGAGAGACTGACCCTTGCCGCCAACTCTTTCGTAGTCAACCGGGCATTATCTTGTAACGTTCGGAGGATTTGCAGATCCACCTTGTCTAACTTATCTGAAACATTCATAAGAAAAAAATTCTATCGGATTGATTCCCCAACGTCCTTCGCCGAAGATGTATTCTATTTATAGCCCTAAAAATAGTATTATTTTCTATATTCTCAACGAATCTTGTCCAAAAAGCACACACATCATACATTTGCCAACAGAATAAGAACTAAATAAACAAGATGACTATGGCAACAAAGAAGTTACATTTCGAGACATTACAACTTCATGTAGGACAAGAACAACCGGATTCCGCAACCGACGCACGTGCGGTACCCATTTATCAAACAACTTCCTATGTATTCCATAACGCACAACATGCGGCAGACCGTTTCGGCCTACGTGACGCGGGGAATATTTACGGACGTTTGACAAACTCCACGCAAGGCGTTTTCGAGGCACGTGTAGCTGCCTTAGAAGGAGGCGTGGCAGGTTTGGCCGTGGCTTCAGGAGCAGCGGCTGTCACCTATGCGTTACAGAACATAGTGAGGGCAGGAGATCATATTATCGCAGCCGATAATTTGTATGGCGGTTCCTTCAACCTGATCACCCATACACTGGCCTCCCAAGGCATTACTAATACGATTATCAATGTAAATGACCTAAACGCATTAGAAGCAGCTATCCGGGAAAACACGAAAGCCATTTATGTAGAGACATTCGGGAATCCTAACTCTGACGTAACGAATCTGGATGCGGTAGCGGAAGTCGCCCACCGACAGCATATTCCATTAATCGTAGACAATACGTTCGGAACCCCCTACTTGATTCGTCCGATCGAACATGGAGCTGACATCGTCATCCATTCCGCCACAAAGTTCATAGGGGGACATGGCAGTAGTCTAGGAGGCGTAATTGTAGATGGAGGTACTTTCGACTGGAAGGCGAATGCCGATAAGTTTCCTACATTAGCCAAACCAGACCCAAGTTATCATGGAGCCATATTTGCGGACGTAGCAGGTTCCGCCGCCTTTGTCACCCGTATCCGTGCGGTCATTCTTCGCGATACCGGGGCAACGATCTCTCCTTTCAATGCTTTTATCTTGTTGCAAGGATTAGAGACCTTATCCCTACGCGTGGAACGCCATGTAGCAAACGCATTGAAAGTCGTGGATTATTTATCAAAACATCCGAAAGTAGAAAAGGTGAATCATCCATCACTTCCTACCCATCCGGACCACGAACTTTACAATAAATATTTCCCAAATGGTGCCGGCAGTATCTTCACCTTCGAGATCAAAGGCAGGCAGGAAGCCGCTTGGAAATTCATCGACTCACTGGAGATCTTTTCCCTACTAGCGAATGTCGCCGATGTAAAGAGCCTTGTCATTCATCCATACACGACCACTCATTCCCAGATGAGTCCGGAAGAACTTGCCCAACAGCACATAACACCATCCACCGTACGCTTGAGCATCGGAACCGAATATATAGATGATATTATAGATGATCTGGATCAAGCTTTCGCTAAAATCTGATAGCGCACTTCCAAAAGGAAAAGGACAGAAGCAAAGAAGACGATCCCTGTTCGACACAAGGATCGCCTTTCTAATCAACATCACATCGAGCCAAGGTTACACTCATTTATTCTCAGCCAAATAGATATCCGTAAATGTCACAGCTCCGGTTAATCGGTTATTGTTGTTAGTTACATTTAACAATATGACATACTTGCGATACTGATCGGCAGTCAACGCCTCTTTCATCAGCTTCAAATTGCCATACACGGCTTTTTGCAATCGTTCATCCTGACGCTTCAGGTCTTTGCTCAAACTCTTTCTTTGTTCTTGTACAAAATAATCATTAATGTTAAGTACCTCCTCCATTTGGTAAGGAGCCAATCCTAGATAAGAACTCAATCGGCTAAACTCTACCGCAAACGGTTCTTTATTCCCATATTCATTCACACATTGCGCTTTCGCAAAATTCATTGTAGCACTCATTCCCAAAACCACTACCGCCATAATTAACTTTCTCATAATACCTACAATTTACCTATTACAAAACCATTCACAAAACAAACACTCATTTTAGAGAAGATAGCCTAAACATTCTTTTGTTTCGGACTAATCCTTTTTTACAAACCTATTAACCTATCTAATGTGTATGATAAAACTCGGATTAACATCAAAATTTCAACTTACATCTTATTGATGTATCTCCTTGTTTGTATTGCAAAGATGAAGAATTATCGGATAGGCAGTTTCCGATTGTTGACGAAAAGGAAAAAATGGGGATTGAACACGAAAAGGGCAAAAAAATGCCGGCTTTAAGAGAACCGGCATTTCTATTTAATTATCATTCCAGACTTACTATCCAAGACTTAAACTCGGATGCTTTATTTTTACTAATATATATACGCTCAGGCACTTCTATATCCAAAGTAACGAGCAAACGGCTATCAAACCAAATTGTTATGTCCTTCACGCTATCACGAGAAATGATGAATTGTTTATTCGCACGGATAAAATCAGCAGGACTTAAAGAAGAAATTATCTGTTCCAATGTTTTAGCATATGGATACGAATTACCAGTCTTTAAATAAACATATGTATTCTTATCAGCCGTATAGAAACAAGACACATCTTTCAAGCTAATAGGCAACAATTTATCCTTAACAGGAATCAGTAGTTTATCCTTGTATTTAGGAGTAGTAGACAACTGTGTTAATTGGGATAAATAATGGATGATATCTTGATGATTCCATCGGCTAAACTTATCTAAGGCCCGTTTCAATTCTTCCGGCTTAATCGGCTTCAAGATATAGTCTATGCTGTTTACTTTGAAAGCGTCGATCGCATATTGATCGTACGCCGTAGTAAAGATGATCGGTACCTCCACCTCTATCTGGTCAAAAATAGCGAAAGCGGAACCGTCCGATAAATGAATATCCATAAAAATCAAATCCGGCCTCGGATTGGCTTGCAGCCAACGTACCGTTTGCCGGACACTCTCCGTATTTCCCATGATCTCAATCGTGGGATCTATTGTAACCAACATATCCGCTAAGTTCTCATAGGCGGCGGTCTCGTCCTCTACGATCAGTATTCTCATATAGCATCATTTTAGGGGTAGGTATACCTGAAACTCATCCTCATCAGATTCTACCCGTATTTGTTTATTCATTAATAGAAAGAAACGATTCTCCAGATTCTTAAGCCCGGTTCCATTCGTATCCGGTAAGGTCAATTTCGGATAGATTGGATTAGAAACAACCAGTTCCATTCGCTCGTTCAGCCGGATCAAGATATCCATTCGGTGCTCGCTGTCTATAATATTATGTACCGTCACGTTCTCTACCAACGGAAGCAAAGATAATACGGGAATTCGCAAGTTCCGCTTATCTTCGGGAACTTCGATCGTAAAAGTCAGCTTATTGGCGAAACGGACTACCATTACATGCTGAAAAGCCTCTATAAACGCAAGCTCCTCCGACAGTGGTACCAAATTCTTTTTATCACTCTGAAGGATATAACGGAATATATCGGACAATTTCGTAACATACAACAAGGTATTCTCATCGTTTTTCTTCCGTATCAAGGAGGAGATTCCATTCAATGAATTGAAAAAGAAATGCGGATTGATCTGGTTCACCAATGCATCGCAGCGGCTCTGCAAATTCTCGACACGCAGATTCTCGATCAATTGATCCTTTTCCCGTTGATTGTGATATAGCATTTGTATATAGCCGATCAAGGTACATAACAACGCCAACACGATAAACTGGAAGATAATGATACTCAAAAAACGATCATAACTAATAGTCAGGAAGGAGATCAATTTATAGACAACAAAGCCTCCAGAAACGTACAAGGCATTCCAGAACAACCGCTCGAAGAAGGAGGTACAATCCTCATGCTTCAAGTTACTTTTCAGCAAAAACCAAATAAGTCCCCAAAAGTAAAGAAAACGGAACCCAAAGAAGAGCAAAAACCCTTGATGATCGTTCGGAGCCAGATAGCTCATGTCACAAAAGATCCATGCCAAATTCGGATAGGCGATAAACACTGCGCAAACCAAACTGACCAACCAAGGTTTAGCCTTGACCACTGATATCTTTTCATCCAATGAACCCATACGATTGTATCTTTTTTCGTATACAAAGGAATAAAAAATCATTCACATCCTTCTCCAGTGCACGAAGAAAGCGAAAAAAAAGAGTTAAAGACGAATTTATCCCCGAATGATCATCCTACCGGTATCTTCAGTACTTGGCCCGGACGGATATCCGGACTTGACAGCCCATTCACCTTTTGTAAGGAAGAAGCGGTAACCCCAGGGTATTTCTTGGAAATCGAATAAAGTGAATCTCCCGATTTAACCTTATAAGAGACAAAATCTTTATTGGCGGAAGCGATCTGTTTTGTAGCGACGGAAGCCGACTTTTTCGTTGTTGTCGCAGTTGATTTCACCGGAGTCTTGGCAGCCGAGGCAAAAGCGACACCCCCATTATCTACATATAATCTTAACCGTTTTCCTTTCGCTACCCGGTTGGAGCCTAGCCCGTTCCATTTACGGATATCTTTCGCTGTCACTCCATAGCGATTAGCGATCGTATAAAGATTCTCACCACTCAATACCACGTGGGTGATTTTTTCCCGGGTCGCACCACTTGGTAAAGAGCCATTAGAGTTATTCGCGGAAATGCAATTCGCCAACAGTTCCTCGATCCGATGCGTATAGACCGTATCTTCTTTATCAATGAAAGCATAGGTTTCTGCCGCAGGTAGTTTCAAAACCGAAGGGCGGGTATTACCCGGAACGATGTCTCTTTTATATTGTGGATTTAACGCACGCAACGTCTCAATATCTACTTGCAATAGATCCGATACTTGCTGCAAATGTAGGGCATTATTCACCATGACCGTATCCGTGGCTAGCGGCAAGCTGGTTTGCATCGGACAGATGTTATGCTCGCAATAATAATTCATGACGTAATTGGCGGCGATAAATAAGGGGACGTATGAACGAGTCTCTTTCGGTAAATAAGGGAAGATATCCCAGAAGTCCGTCTTGCCCCCCGAACGACGGATCGCTTTATTCACGTTGCCCGGCCCGCAGTTATAAGATGCCAACACTAAATTCCAATCCCCATAGATAGCGTACATATCCTTGAAATACTTACAAGCGGCCTCGGTCGCTTTCAAGGGGTCCCGGCGCTCGTCCACCAAGCTATTAATCTCCAAGCCATAGCTCTTACCCGTAGGAAGCATGAATTGCCATAAACCACAAGCGCCCACTCGAGAGAGGGCTACCGGATTCAAGGCACTTTCCACGACGGCGAGATATTTCAATTCAATAGGCAGGCCATGCTCATCCAACACCTGCTCGATTATCGGAAAATAAAAGTCCGCCATCCCCAGCATATAACGCACTAAATTTCGTTTACGCTCCGCATATAAGTCAATACAATCACGCACTATATTATTATAGGGCAAAGCGATCACGCTGGGAAGCCTAGACAGGCGGTCGATATAGACCGAATCCGGGAAATAGACATTCTCGTCGTCATCATGGCAAAAGTCCTCTCTTTTTGAGAAATATTGCACATGCCAAGTACGGAGCAAACTATCCACGTTCGCATCCAAGCTTTCCGGAATCAATCCGACCTCAGACTCCAGCGAGCTTAAGGTATCTTTTTCCTCAATTCGGGTCTCTTCCTGCGCATAGACCAATGAGACCAAACAATTTAAACAAATGAGTGCTAGCAGGTATCTTTTCATGTATATCAGAATTTTAGACTGCAATTCAATCCGTAAGTACGAGGCGTGACACTCGTCTTCGGACTAACAACCGGCTCCAAATGCAAGGATAAATCCGGTGATATATCAAAATCGAATAACTGGGCATCCACGTAGGCATCCACGATACTCAACGCATACACCCCGACCGTAATAATTATACTCAAGTCTCTATATCGACGAAAATAATCCTTCTGTCTTTTCAATTGATCCTTGAAATTTGAATTATTAATCGCATCCTCAGGAGCCATGGAAGTCAAGTCTTGCCAACTTTTACTCCAAGCATCCGGATTTTCCAGATTCTTAGCGGCATCATACATGATATCCTTATAAGCCGTCGAATAATCCTTATAGTTCTTGTTGTTCCAAGTCACGGCATACATACATCCCATCAAACCACCGTAAACGATCGGTAATTTCCAATATTTCCGGTTATAGATCTGTCCCAGACCCGGAACCAAGGCGAACAAGACCGCTTTTGTCGGATTCGGCTTAAAAGCCAGCTTCATCTTCACTTCCGGTACGCCCACCGAATCGGCCGCCATCAAGACGGCTTGCACGGTAGAATCCGGGGCAGCTACCTCCACGGAATCGGAAACTATAGCAGGAACGGCTTTCTCCGTCTTATCCTCCTGTGCGTTACCCATCCCGGCATAGCACATGAATCCGATCAAAAGGAGTATGATTCGATTTCTCATTTCAATTTATCCAGTAACCCGATCAATTGCTCCAACTCTTCTTCCGTGGCGAAAGGAATCGTAATTTTTCCTTTTCCCTTCTCATTGCAAGTCAACTGGACTTTCGTATTGAAGTAACGGGACAAATGATCTTTCAGCAATTTAAACTCTTCCGGAAGTATCGGCTTACGATCCGATTTTTTCTTTTCCGGCAATTCCGGTTGTATTCCCTCGGCTATATTACGCACCATCTCCTCCACGTTACGAACGGAGAGTCCTTGAGCCAATATCTGCTCATATAAAGCTAATTGAACCTCCGGATCATCCACCGGGATCAATGCCCGGGCATGTCCCATATCGATCTTCTTGTCCTTCAATCCTACTTGGATCTCGGCGGGAAGTTTCAACAAACGAAGGTAATTGGCGATCGTAGCACGCTTCTTTCCAACCCTTTCGCTCAACCCCTCTTGGGTCAAGCCGTAATTATCGATTAATTTTTGATAAGCTAACGCGATTTCGATAGAGTTCAAGTCCTCTCGTTGGATATTCTCTATCAAAGCCATCTCCACCACGTTCTCGTCGGCCGCCGTCTTAATATAAGCGGGAATACGCTCCAAACCGGCTTTAAGCGACGCACGATAACGGCGTTCGCCAGAGATGATCATATATTGCTCGGGGCCGATTTCCTTCAACGTAATCGGCTGTATCACGCCTAACGAGCGGATAGAGGTAGCCAACTCCTCCAAGGTCTCTTCCTCAAAGACAGATCGAGGTTGCTCCGGATTAGGCTGGATCTTGCTTAACTCGATCTCACTAATAGACGATGAACCACCTGTCTTCAAGTCATCCATCGTAATTAACGCGTCTAATCCACGGCCTAACGCCGATCTTTTTAATGCTGCCATAATCCTTTATTTTTTTCAACAATCTCCTGTGCCAACTGCATATGGTTGATAGATCCTTTCGAATCCGCGTCATACAATAAGACAGGTTTACCGTAACTGGAAGCCTCGCTCAACTTCACGTTTCGTTGGATCACGGTAGTAAATACCAAATCGCGGAACGGACGTTTCACTTCCTCATAAATCTGGTTCGCCAAACGCAGGCGGGAATCATACATAGTCAAGAGGAATCCCTCTATCTCCAGCGCCGGGTTCAGCTTTGATTTGATAATCTTGATCGTGTTCAGCAGCTTACTGATACCTTCCAAGGCGAAATACTCGCATTGTACCGGGATAATCACCGAATCGGCGGCTGTCAAGGCATTCACGGTTATCAATCCCAAAGAAGGAGAGCAGTCGATCAGGATAAAATCGTACTTCTCTTTCAGCGGTGTCAATATCTGCTTCAAGATCCGTTCACGATTCTCCAAGTTTAGCATCTCAATCTCCGCTCCCACCAAATCGATATGAGAGGGGATGATATCCAGTCCTTCCACTTCAGTCTGTGTGATAGCGCCGCTCGCATCCTCACCGTTTACCAGACATTCATAGATAGAAAGTTCTACATTACGTATGTCCACACCCAGACCGGATGAGGCATTCGCCTGCGGATCAGCGTCTACGACCAGCACCTTTTTCTCAAGAGCGGCCAATGACGCAGCCAGATTAATCGTGGTGGTTGTCTTCCCGACTCCACCTTTCTGATTTGCTAAAGCGATAATCTTTCCCATACTATACCTAATTAATTCGAGGGCAAAACTAAACATTAAAAACTGAACCAAACAGGGTTCAATCAAAACAATGCTTGTTTTGTTGATAAATCGCCCTAACTGTTGATAACTCGCAAATATAAGCAGAATAAATCAAATAGAGGGTTATAAGGCTGGTATATAGGTGTTTTTTTGGAAATGATAACGAAGTTTTAAACAAACAGAGGCTCCTCTCACATCTTATTTCTCCCAATCAATACGATAATAATACCCTGCGTCCGGACGAGAGAGCATCTCCTTTTGCGTCATCATTGCTTGTTTTTATATGGAGAACAGCGCTTTCTTTAAAAGTGAGAGGCTTCTTGAACTTAATAATAGCGGTATGGTAATTATCGTCCGTCCTACAGGCTAGTTCCTCTATACGTTGATTTTCCAAATACTTCCAGACCACCTATAGTTATACTCTAGTTCCGTAAGCAGAGGTCTTTTACATTAAATCAAGCGATAAGTCTCAAAGGTGGAATGCACTCCATCATCACACTGGAAAATAAAAAAGAGGAGATCTTCTTATACTCTACCGGATAATTACGAAGAATAACCCGACTTTCGAGAAAATTCTCTAATCACAGGCAAGCCTAGTGACTAATGCAAAGTTAGAATATATTTTCATATCGAAAAACAAAAGGGCTCATCAAAATACATCAGCAATGTTTATTTATTTATTCTTAGCCTTCCCCTTTGAGGATTTTCGCAATTATCATTCTGACAATTTGTAATATCAACTCCCGGAGAATCGATTTTTCCGGGCATACGGACAGTTCGTGCGCAAATACGAGAAAAAAATTCGACAATCATCTGCATAACAATCCTTTATCGAAAAACGACCTTTCATTCTAGCGAGATTTATTCATCGTAATTCATATCCATTGAGTTCTTCGGGCGATTCCATAGGGTTACGACCGGGAAGTAACAGGGTTACGATGCCCATTCTAGAGTATTGACAACCCTATTCTTGACTACTTACGATGCCCAACGGCACTACTGGCGTTGCCCAACGCGACCTATCGCATATGCTTTAACCGCCTATCGTGTGCAAAAAGGGGACTTTTCCTGTCAAAAACGCCCGTTGAAGCCACCGCTTTCCCTCTATTTCTGCGTCTTTACAAGAGGGCTTTATCACGCATATCCCCATTTATCCATCAAAAAGTTCGGATAACTGCGGTTTCGCTTACAGTCAGGCAAATAGGCAAAACCACAAAAGCCCCGCCGAAATACATCGACGGGGCTCTATCTTATGAACTGTGTCTTTCCTTACGGAAATCCGGTCAGTTTTCTACTTATTTAACGATTGTCTTAACAGCCTCTTCACCATCAACAGCTACAGCTACGATACCAGCAGGTACAGCGATAGTTGCGTTGTCTGAAGTAAGAACTGTCTCAGCAACAACCTTACCTAAGATGTTAGTGATAACTACTGACTTACCAGCAGCGCCTTGAACAGTTACAGTACCGTTACCAGCTACTACAGATACACCTTCAACATTGTTGATGTTATCGTTAGATGTTACCATATCATCAGCATCAGTCTTAGGATAAGCATTGAATACTAATGCACCATCACCACCAGTCTTAGCGGCATCAAATCTAGAGCTAGCATCTGTCAATACTAAGCAACCATTGTGCATCTTCAACCAAGCAGCTTTCTTAGTCGGAGCAATCGCACTAGCAACATCACCAGCTACAGTCTGATATTGATTATCAGTTGCACCATATACATTAGACTCAATCAAGAATGAGTTGTTCGCACCCTCTTCACCATCTAAATAAGCTAATGCAGCCTTATCCGGATTTACATAACGGAATGACCAAGTTACGTTCTTGTGCTTGTCACCTGTCAATACATTGATGAACTTAGCATAGTTCTTATGGTAGTCAGCGCTGATTGCCTCGATACCCTCATTCTTCAATTGATCAGCAGTCATACCTTTGTATTTGCCAGTCAAGACAAACAAAGTATCACCATATTGAACAGCAGGAACGAAACCTACACGAGTGTAGCTACTGTTAGAAACAGCCTTCGTATTGAACAAGTATGGGTTAAGAGCCTCCTTACGATCTGCAACAGCAGCAGCAGAGTCAGAGTAGTTAACCAAATACTTACCATAGATAAATGCCGGAGTCTTCACGTGAATAGCGTGTACACATTGATATGGGTCGTCTGTAACTTGACCATCAGCAGTGATGTGCTTGCCACCTTCTGTACAAGGAATGATCTTCTCACCCTCGATCAACTCACGATAAGCAGAAACTAAGTATTGAGGTTTAACCTTACCTGCGCCACGAGTTAACCATGCTGTATCAATACGGAAAGCTAACTTACCATCAGCTTTAGCTTCACCCCAGATACCTGCGTAATCAACATCCTTGTTCAACAAGTTTCCATTATGTTCATCCATCAAATATTCACCACGGATAGTTTCCTTGAACATCAAGCTATCTGCTGAATTATCAACGTTCTCACCAAGAAGTGCATTGTTGAATTGACGATACAACGGAGTCTCATCCGGAGCGATGTAGAATGCAGAAGTTCTAGTCTCGTTCAACATTTGAGCTTTCAATGTAGCAGCACCATCATAGTCAGATACACCAGCCTTTGTTGAAGTAAGCTTCATCACATATTTACCACCTTCTTTCGTTACTGCAATAACAGCATGATAGCACTTACCATCGATTTGGTTATTTTCCTTGAAGTAGTAACCTGATGTCAAATTTGTATTATTATCTGTATCATACTGACTTACATTGAATTTCTCTTCCTTATTTACAGACCAGATATTCTTTTTAGCATTGTCATTACTTGCTACATAAACCGTTCTGTAAAGGTTCTTCAATCCACTGATACGTTTAGCAACCGCAGCAGTAACAGGGAAACCGTATTGAGCCTTAACAGCAGCTGCGTCATTTACCAAAGTATCCAAATTGAATGCAGTCTTGCCTTCTAATACAGTCAACGTAGAGTCTTTAGAAGACTTAGCGATGTATTTGTCTGTAGCATATGGATGCCAGTAGTTGAATGTATACTTGTTGATCATCAACTCTTCTTTATCCAAGTTCTTGTAACCTAACAATGAATCTGTTACAGAAGCTGCAGGAACAAGTTCGAAGAACAATGAATCTGTAGAATTGATAGTAACACCATTTGCAGAATTTACATCAGCTGTCAAGTACCAATAAGTAGCACCAGCCTTCTTATTCAAATTCAAAGTATAATCAGCAAGAACACCATCAGAGAACTCACGGTTATAAACCTCTAAAGTAGAGATATTATTCTTATCTGTTACGTTCTTCTTCAAGATTACCCATTGATAAGCCGGCATATGAGCTACGTTCTGCTCATCAGCATTAACAGTTGTCCACTCGATCGTACCATTTCTGTAGATCGGAGATGCCAAATACTTACCAGCCTTATTTGTGATGTAATATACACCATCCTTCAAAGAAGTCTTAGTAGACTCTACAGCTGTACAATCCTTGTAACCCAAAGAGATATGAGTATTTTGGTCTTTGCTGTCAACAGTCAAGATACGAGTCTCGTTCTTGATCAAATCCTGCAAAGAAACACGCCAGTTAGCACCAGTATTTGCAGCAGCATCTTCCCAATACTTAACGTTATCTTCTTTCCATGTAATTTGTTTTACATAGATATACAAGCTATCATAAGCAGGAGAATAAAGGAAAGCGAACTTGTGTTGATCTTTAATAGTACTATTCTCTACTGCATCTAGAGCTGTACCAGTCTCACCTTTTTTCGTCCAGTTATAAGCTAAGAACTTGTAACCAGTCTCATTTGTATAAGCTGTATCAACTTTCAAATAAGCATCTTTCTTCAAGTCAGAAACAAACAAATAACGGCTATCAGCATCACCAGCACCTTCAGCAACGAACTTGTTAGCGTTAAACGGATTCGTTAATGTAGTACCTAGGATATCTTTATCGAAACCTAACTTAACACCAGCATCAGCTTTTTGGTTACCAAAGATAGTGTTCAACTCGTTAGCGCTCAAATAAACCTGTCCAGGAGCTTGCAATGTAAATGTTGCAAAAGTATTATTTTGAACATCCTTAGCTGCCCATTTCTGAACTTTCACACCATTGGCAGTAGTGAAACCAACAACAGAGTCAGTTGTAAAATAAGAGAACAAAGGTCTCTTATCTTCCAATTTCGTAATAGTTCTAGAGAAAGCCCAACCAGCGATTTCTCCACCTGTAGTCGGAGTCAGATCCACTTGGCTTTGAGATTTCAAAATTTCAGCCATTGTGATATCCAACATACGGCCTGTGCCCTTGTTCATGAAGTCGAACTTAGGAGCTTGACCCTGATTCTCGGAAGAAACAGTTACACACCAAAGTGTGTTCGCTAAATCAGAAGAAGAGGAAACTGAAACCAAAGACAAAACACCTTCTTCGTTCATAGACAAAACCTTTTGAGAAGCTTCATCTTTCAATTGGAAAAGGCCAGAGTTAGCACCCTCAACTAATTTCCCGATTGAATAAGCACCGTTTGCCGTAGGCAAAGCGTTTTGTGCCGGTGTTGTTGTCTGCGCATTTGCTGACATCGCACTTAAAAGCGCAACACCAGCCAAAAGAGTAGAAAACTTTTTGTTCATAATTAAATAATTTAATATTAATACTAAAGTGTAATAAGCTCTTTAACAACGATCGCTCTCTTAAAAATCAATACAAACGGCGATCGACTTTATTCATCATTTGCAAAGGTACGCGTTTCTTTGATTCGCGCAACCCTTCTTTATCATTTTTTTCTCGCCATATAGGCTTTCTTATCAATCAAATAGACTATTCATTACAAAACCACCGATTACAAAGACAAACCCACTATTGTTCGGTACAAAAGATATATATTTTCCGATTAATTTCATTAATAAATAGGGATCTATATATAATGTACACGTACTTTAATATATAGATATATTATTTTCCGCAAATAAGACATATAGCTATCTGGAACTAGATATATTAATAACACGTACCTTCGCTGCTCAAAAACATCACTTACAATAAGAAACCTCCTTAAAAGCATAACGACGGATGCTTCCATCCCGTAACGCTAGCAAAAGATGCCCGGTTGATTCAATATCATGGATACAGGCCTCGAATTCTCCCGCCTCATCCCTATAGGCATGATAGCCCTCCCTCCTATACAATGCGGATTGATAGCGGATACGAATATCCTCGTATTCCTCTTGGAGGAGAGATAAATAATAGCGATAGAATACCGAGAGGAAACGGTCCAAAACCTCTTCTCGATCTACTTCCTTACCGATTATTTGAAACAAAGAAACAGGATTCGGAGCATCTCCCCGAAACACCGCTTGATTCAAGTTTATGCCGATCCCGATGATGGAGCAATATAGATTATGCCCTGATAGATCGTTCTCGATCAACATTCCGCAAATCTTCTTATCTTTCCAGTAAATATCATTCGGCCATTTCACCGTGACATGATCCGTATATGAGTCTAACGTCTCTTTTACGCTCAAGGCCGCTATTTGAGAAATCAAGAATTGGCGATTTGCAGGGATACACGTAGGGTACAGGACTGTACTAAACATCAAGTTCTTTCCCGCCTCAGACTCCCAGACATTCCCTATCTGCCCACGTCCGGCTGTCTGGAAATCAGCGACAACTACACTTCCTTCCAGAAGAGATTCCTTGATGACCAGCTCACGAAGCAGGCTATTCGTAGAAGTGGTTTCCGCCACACGCAAGATGCGGGGAGATTCATTATCAGTGCTCATCATTATAAATCTCCCTTATATTTTTTGGTAGTTTAGCGATCACCTCCCGGTAAGAGTGGAAGATCCAACGTTTAACCTCCTCGTCCTCCATATCCCGATCCAGATAAATGCTATTCCAGTATTTCTTATTAAAATGATAAGCCGGCTCAACCGCCGTATACCGTTCCCGTAACTCTTCCACATAGTCCGTACTACATTTCAAGGAGACATGAGGCTCCTCCGCATCCAAAGGAAGCAGCAGGAACATCTTATTCTCTACCTTAAAGACCAGAGATACCTCATCGAACGGGAAACACTCGATGGTATTCTTCAAGGAAAGGCAGTATTCACGTACTTCTTCTATATTCATAACTTTTATCTTTTAACGGCAAGGAGCATAGAAAGCATCTTCGATATGGTCGATCAGGAAACCCGTCTCTTTCTTGATCAATGTCACGATATCAAAACGGACTGGTAAGTCTATATTAAAATAACGGACATAGGCATCCGCAGCGGCGACAATCCTCCGAATCTTCTTGGTGTCTACCGCATCTTCCGGTGAAAGCAAAAAATCCTCAGAGCGTGTCTTCACCTCCACCACGATTAACTCATCTTCCTTGACAGCGATAATATCCAGTTCATAATGATGCCAATGCCAATTGGTATGCAACACGTTATATCCATGTTTTACCAGATAGGCACGAGCCTCAGACTCACCTTCCCGACCCATATCGTTCTGTCTTGCCATCGCATTAATTTGCACAAATATAGCCATTTTCTTTGTTATTCGGCTATTCACTCGTACATTTGCAAATGTATGAAAGAAGAACGTAAATATTCATCGGCTCACCCCAATCATCCGAGGGTACACAAAGTGACCTTTATGCTGAATGACGAAGAGCATAAAGCGGTAAAACGTTACCTTTCACGCTACAAGATCGAGAATAAGTCCCGTTGGTACCGAGAGACGATCCTTTCTCACATCCTCAAGACCTTGGAGGAGGATTATCCGACTCTTTTCAACGAAAATGAGATGAGAAGATGAATCCTTTCAATGACGAATATTTCATGAAGCAAGCGTTGGTGGAAGCTCGTGCGGCAGCGTCCGAGGGTGAGGTTCCCGTAGGAGCTGTTATCGTCTGCAACAACCAGATCATAGCGAGGGCGCATAATCAAACCGAATGCTTGAACGACGTGACCGCACATGCCGAGATGTTGGCGATTACGGCCGCCGCCGGAGTCTTAGGAGCGAAATACCTGACAAATTGTAGTCTATACGTAACCGTGGAACCCTGCATAATGTGTGCCGGCGCGATCGGATGGGCACAATTAAGTACGATCGTATACGGGGCATCCGATGATAAAAGAGGTTTCTCCAAATTCGCCCCTCAAGCCTTCCATCCGAAAGCGATTATCAAAAAAGGTATCCTTGAAAAAGAGTGCGCGGAAGAAATGCAGCGTTTCTTTAAGCAAAGACGCTAAGCTCTATTTAACTTCCTCGTAATCCACATACTCCCCTTCATCCTTGGCGAATATCTTCTTACGGTGCACATAAGGTGTACGATCATCATCATCGTCCCGGGCGGTAGTAGTCGTAGAACGATGTCCGGAAGTATTGCTATTTGTTTGACGACGTTGTTCTCCCTTACGAGTGCTGTTTCCGCTACCAAAAAAGATGTTCTTAAAGGTACGCAAGATGGAGAAACCCATCAGAAACACCAACAGGATAAAGAAAAAGAATATTACAAACAAAAACTTAAACATAATCCGATACTTAAATGATTCTTTACTATCACAAACACAAAGATAAGAATTCTTGTTTATCCCTTTTTGTTAAAAATAGACAAGACTATATATAACAGGATGGTTCCAGAGATTCCCAAAAATCCCCATAACGCCACGAAAATAATGGCACAAGCGATCAATATATAGCGAAGCTCATTACCCTTCCACGCTAAGGATTTCACCTTCAGCGAGAACATCGGTATCTCAGACACCAACAGCAAGGAGGTAATAAACGCCAAGATAACAGTCACCAACACGAACAAGCCTTCATTCGCATGGACAACCGGTAAAACAGAATACCCAGCCGAAGCCCAAAATAAAGCATGCGCCGGAACCGGCAAGCCGATAAACGAGGTAGTTTGCCGTTCATCAATATTGAACTTAGCCAAACGCAAACCTGAAAACGTAGGGATCACGAACGCCAGATAAGGGATATACGTATTCAAAGAGCCAAAAGGCAAAGCCGTAGAAGCCTCTCCCAACAACCAATAGACCACCATGCCCGGAGCGAAGCCGAAACTTACCATATCCGACAAGGAATCCAATTCCTTTCCCATCGGCGAGTAAGCCTTCAATAAACGAGCGGCAAAGCCATCGCAGAAATCAAAGACCGCGGCTATAATAATCCAAATCAACGCAGATAAAAGATTTCCGTGCAAGGCCATAACACTGGCGACACAACCGGACAGAAGGCTTAGACACGTAATTGTATTAGGAATATGTTTTCTTATACTCATTTTGACAAACGGGCTATAGGCGTTTGATTGCCTGTTACTTTTTGATCCATCTCTATTAACACCTCTGTTCCTACCGGCAGGTAGACATCCACGCGAGAACCGAATTTAATAAACCCCATTTGCTCGTCCACATGACATTTCTCTCCCGGCTTGGCATACGTAACGATGCGGCGTGCCATCGCCCCGGCAATCTGACGAGCCAAGACATCCACCCCGTTCCTCGTGGTAATCACGACCGCCGAACGTTCGTTCTCCGTACTACTCTTCGGCAGATAAGCCGCCATAAAACGCCCGTTCTGGTGGGAAACATGCTTAACGGTACCGTTTACGGGAAACCAATTGGCATGTACGTTGAAGATAGACATAAAGATAGATATCTGTAGGCACTTCTTATGAAGGATCTCGTTCTCCATCACTTCCTCGATGGCAACGATCGTACCATCGGCGGGAGCGATCACCAAGCCTTCCGAATCATAAGGAAACCGACGGAAAGGACTACGGAAGAAGTTTAATACCAATAGGAACAATACGGTAGAAACAAAAGCGACAGAATAAAACAGCATACCCTTACCTACCGTATGGTACAAAGTTATATTCACAATAAATAATATTGTAAACAACGTAAGCAGTAAACCGGTTCCTTCTTTATGTACTTTCATTCTTCTTTGACTGTATCGTTTTATACTAAGAATCTGCAAAAATATTCATTTTTACCGAATATCAAAAATATATCACTTATTCACTGCCTCTATTTTACCTAACTCTACGTACCAAAGGTATCCATCGACCCGCTCGAAACCCATTTTACGAATTAATTGCAGGTAATTTCTTACCTGATTAGGATGGCGCTTATCTTGCCGTTCGCCAAATTTATAATCCACGACAATTACCTTGTTATCTTTTATCATCACCCGGTCCGGGCGTTTAGACAAGCCTTTACCGAACAGGATATCCACTTCATTCAAGACACGGGCGGAACCATCATACCAAGCCTTTACCTCCTCCGCTTGCAATAATTCTTCCAGACGGCTGATCAACTCCGCCGCTTCCTCCCGGTTAATCACCCCGGCTAACCGATAACTTTCGACCGAAGCGGGAATATCTTTCGGCGTACGTATCCGGCTCAATACCTCATGCATCAAGGTACCGTGCTTCCGCCTGGCATTATCGAAAAAGAATCCTTTCCCATGCAGGCGTAATTGTAAACGATCATCCGGGGAAACGGAATACAGGCGGCTCATGGGGATTTCCTCCAGGGTATCTTCTGCCGTTCTACCCGAAGCTGTACGCCACCATTCGCCCCTTTCAAAGGTATCATCCTCGATATCCGTCTCCACCCCCGCCCACAATAGATCGGCGATGGAAGTTATCTTCTCAACCTTACCTTCCTTGTTGATCTTCCTCGGACGGGGGGAGAATACGATCAGTTCTTCTTTCGAACGGGTAAAAGCGACGTATAAGGTGTTCAAGTTATCGATGAAAGCATGCAAGCGCTCCTTGAAATAATCCTTGGCGAAAATCGTGCTACTCAGGATCTGTCCGTAACGGACAGGAACTAAGTGCAGGCGGTCAAACGGCTTCTTCTCCGGGTGGCACCAAAGGATAACGGGCTTTGTCGGCTTATGGTCGATCTCCCAGTCCCCGAAAGGAATGATAACGACCTTAAAACCTAAGCCCTTGGATTTATGTACGGTCAAGATGCGGATAGCGTTTTGCCCATCCGGGGTAGCGATCGTCTTTCGATAACCGGTCTCGTCCCACCATCTCAAGAAACGGTTCAAATCCGCGCTTTCTTTTTGGGCGTACTCGGAAACCATATCCAGAAAGGCTTGCACGAATACCTGTTCCGTTTCCGGGAAGTAAATGGAGAAGTTACGGAAGAGCCCTTCGGTTACCTCGTACAAGGATTGCCGGGAGATAGACTGAAGGTTTTGAAAAACAGACTCGTCCGCCTCGCTCTCCCCGAATTTTCCGGTTAATACTTGATAGGCATACATCGCCAATTTCCTGTTCGTCTGGTCCTCCGGATTTCGCAAATAGCGCAATACGGCGATCAGGAAACGGACCGCCGGAGAACTACCCACAAACAGAGCATCATCGGAGATGATATCGTAATTGTACCGGTCGGACGGATGCTCTTCCTTATAGGCTAGCAACGTATCAGCCACTAAAGCGCCTTCTTGATTGGTACGCACGAGTATGGCGATGTCTTTTAGCGCGTAACCGTTATCCTGCAAGCGCTCCAAGGTAGCCGGCAAGCGCTCCATCGCCTCTTGCTCCCACTTCTTCTCCTCATCGCCGGACAAGAAATCGATCCGTACATGTCCGTCCTTCTTCTGGAAAGGGGGAGGGACACGCTGAATGCTCTTATCATAAGCGGTCATGATCTTCGTGAAAAAGGCCGTGCGTTCTTCCTCGTTTAATGAGGAGGTTTTCAACGCTTCATTATATAGATCTTGCAGGATTGCCGGAGCGGTGGTGAAGAACCCGTTATTAAACTCCACGATATGGCGGCAGCTTCGCCAATTATCCATCAGGGTTTCCTCACGGACCTGTTCCTCCTCGAAATCCCTGCGGACTTGCTCGTCCAATAGCTTCCAATCCGAGTTACGGAAACGATAAATACTTTGCTTCACATCGCCAACGATCAAGTTCGCCCTACCATTCGCCAGACTCTCCTCCACCAAGGGCCGGAAATTATTCCACTGCATGCCGCTGGTATCTTGGAACTCATCGATCATATAATGATCTACGTGCGTACCCGTCTTCTCGTAGATAAAGGGGGCGTCGCTGCCACTGATGACCTTATTCAGCAACTCGGTCGTATCGGCGATCAGCATCACATTCTTTTCTTCCCGGTAAGAGGCGATTTGCCGGGAGATATCGGTTAAGATCCCTAACGTATAATAATAACGCACGATCTCCCGAGCCGTGTTATAGGCCGTCAGGTTGGCGAACAGGGATACGATATTCTTTACGCAGGCATTCAACCCTTCCTCATATACACACCCGATGATCTGCCGGAGGCCCGGTGGAGTCGTCTTGGTCGTATAGGCCTCCGGATTATCCGGCAAAGCTTGGAACGTGGCTGTCGGCTCTTTCATCTCACCTTTCGCCAGCTTCTCGAAATAGAAAAACGGGGAACGGCTTCCCCCCTTAAAATCCGAGGGTTGTAACGCAAACTGTTTCAACAACGCCACTCCCTCCTCTCCTAAACGTTTCGCCTCCGCCTCTACGGAGCGGATAATGGCGTATAGCTCATTCTTATAGGCATTAAGGGCCTGCTTATCCGCGATATCTCTGCCTACCTCCTCGCTGAATGCCTTATAACTCTCTTTAAAGACCTCCCGACTGAGCGACATGATATCCTTCCGCAAGCTCCAGCCGCCACCATCCTCGATCTTGTCCTCGGCGAAACGCAGCAACCAACCTAGCAAATCCTTGCTCTCCGGCTTCTCCAGATCGGCCAGCAGGTTATCGATCGCCTCGGTCAAGACCAGTTCTTGGTCCATCTCGATGCCATAGCCGCCTTGCAAACCGATCTCGCGGGTAAAGGCACGCATCGTTTGCTGGAAAAAGCGGTCGATCGTACTGATATTAAAGGCGGAGTAATCGTGCAGGATAGCGACCAAAATCTTCCGGGCCTGCTCCCTCACCTGCCGCTCCGTTAAGGAATAGGCGGAAGAGAGTAGCTGGATATAATCGGACGTGCGGCCGGAAGCAAGGTGATAAAGTTCTTGGACGATACGGGTTTTCATCTCATCCGTCGCCTTATTCGTAAACGTCACGGCCAAGATCCGGCGGAAAGCGCCCGGCTGGGAGAAGAGTAACATCAGGTACTCCCCTGTCAATTTATGCGTCTTGCCCGCCCCGGCGGAAGCCCTATAGATTGTTAGCATAGCGATCGGGGATTAGATCGTACGGCTTTTCGAATAGCCCTCTTTCCGGAGGATATCCAACACCTTGGCACGCAGGTCCCCTTGGATGATTATCTCCCCGTCCTTCGCGGAGCCGCCTACGCCGCATTTCACTTTCAAGAGTTTCCCCAAGGCGGTCAGATCCTCGGAAGTGCCCCGGAACCCGGTGATCAAGGTAACCATCTTCCCTCCCCGGTTCCGTTTGTCCAAGGAAATACGCAAAGCTTGTTTCTCCTTCGGCAACGTATCTTCCTCCTCCGTATCTCCCGTATTATATTGAAAATCGGGATTCGTGGAGTACATCACGCCTAATCGATCTTTCCAGTCGTTATCCTTCATATATACTATTGTTTTTAATGGTTCAAAGCTACGGATTTATCCCGAAATAGGCAAACAAGCATTTCTTTTCTCCCAATGATGTTTTTCGGGGAAATAAAACACGTCTTTTTGTGACCCAATATTATAATTTATTTCTTACGTTTACATATTCTAATTTTGGTTTCACTTAAATCTAGCAATAAGATGAAGAGTAGTTTGATTTACTATTCAGCGATATCCATATTTTTCTTTCTTTCTTGTACGGGATCTAAAGAAAAGAGAAATATGGAATCAGATATCATCACCGTGAATCTGGAAAGGAGAGATAATATCTCCACAAAAGACCTATTCTCCGATATCCAAGTCATCCCACTGGAGACAACGCCGGAATCGCTGATCCGTGATATAACCCAGATCAAGTTTTTTGAGGACCGATATTATATCCATGATTATCGAAGATCCCAAATCTTCGTTTTCGACCGGGAGGGACGTTTCCAATTCGCGCTTAACGAAAAAGGAGACGGCCCGGGGCAGTACCTAAATCTATCTGATTTCGCGATCGATACAGTCCGCAGGAATCTTGTAGTACTCTGCGCCGTCAGCAACGCTCTCTTTTTCTATGACCTAGGGGGTAAATTCATCGAGAAAAAGAGACTTCCGGATATTACTGGAACCTACAATTCTTTCCAGTTCCAAAACAAGGATACGATCGCTTTCTTCACCTATGATAATGACAATCGCCTGAAGTTCTATTCCCTATCAAGAAATGAGATAATCGATGAATACTTCCCGGAAGAGAGAAAAGATATATTTTGCAGGGGTGTATTTCCATTCCCACACGCTCTCCGCAGATCTTTGACTAACACGATTTATTCACTTTCAGGAGCGACCTTGACTGAGCTTTATCGCTGGGATTTCGGAGATTTAAACAATGACATTGAGAATTTAAAGTTTCGTCCCAATATGAGCAAGCAAGAACAAATCCAATACGTAAAGGACGCCTATTCCTCCAAGAGCGTAAATTATGTAATAGATTCACAAGGGCAAAACAGGAGATACCGATATGCCATGGTTGTCCGTAAAAACAAATACATCCACTTGTTCTATAATAGGGAAAAACATGATTTGCTTCAATTCGAGCGAACCAAGGAAGGCTTGCAACTTTACCCGATCTACTTCGGAGAAGACTTCATCCTTTGTACCCCGGAAGGAGGGCTTCCACTAAATGATCTATTTCCCGAGAAGCTAAGAAATGAGGATCAGCAAAGAATCATTCAATCGCACTCGGAAGAAGAGAATCCAATCTTAGTAAAATATGTTTTCAAAAATGAAGAGTAACCAGAATACTTCTTCCTTCCACCCACAAAAAAAACTCTGCCGGATCAGCGCCTCAAACACTCGATCTGGCAGAGTAAACCTCAAATTCAATTATCTCTTAGCGAAATCAATAATCATTTTTCTTTTATACTTAAAATTCAAGTCTCCATCATCCGCATGTACAATCCAATCCCCCCCAACAAGATAATTAGAATAGATACACATTTTTTCATTTTCTTGTGTTTTTAGATTGATATAATAAGATTATGCTCACAATTCAGCGGAAATAGACTTAGAAAAAGTACGGTTGCAAGTTCGTGAAAAAAATATTAATACAGCAAAATAAATCAATCATATTCAAGAATAATTTCCATTTTCAAAACTCATCATAAAGATTTATCGAATGAACCTTTAATATCTAACACACTAGAACACCATATGCCGCTATCCAGAGATATGGAATATCTTTTGTTATTGTACACATTATATGTTTCCTTAGAATAGATACCCTAATAATCATGATTACTATCTATAGTAAACCCGATCTACTATACATAGTAATTCAAAATACTATGGATAGAAATTCGAAGAGACCAAGTCTCGTTTACATAAATAGTTAAATATCAATATTATGCAATTATAACAGGTAAAAAACAGACTTATTGTATATTTTTTCGAAATAAAATTCAGTACGATTGTCCAGCGCAAAAATATTATACGCCACCAAACATCATATGTCTCAACGAGGAGTCGCACACGTATCCGTATCAAAACCATTATTTTATGAAGATGACAGACAAAGCCTTTGCTTTATAAAAGCGGATTCACTACATTTGCTACAAAATTTTCTATTGATGCTTATATCGCTTAGAATCATCGACCATGAAAAATACAATTCCTCTCATATTACTTTTATTTTGTATCCATTTGGGCGTGGGCGCACGACCCTCAGAAGGCAAGTCGATCGTCGTACTGCACTCCATCAACTTCGAGGAAAGCTGGACGAAACAGACCTATCTTGATATAGAAAATAAATTCGGGAAGGAAGGGTTTACCGTAAAGGCGATTCCCTTACAGATCCCCGGAATCCGCACGATGGAAGGTTTTCAAGAGAAGAGAAAAATGATCCTAGAGAGAGTACCTGTGCCACCCACCTTAGTCGTATGCATAGGAGATCCCTCTTGGCTTATCACCCGCCCGTTGTTTGACAAGGAATGGAAAGATGTTCCCTCTATCATCTGCTATGCCAGAGATAATATGTACCCGAAAGAAGAATATCTGATAGATCTGGATACCAACGCGCTCGAGACCTTAACCCCCATCACGGACGTAGTAAAAGGCTATAACGCCACTTTTATAAAATACTCAGTCTATATCAAGCAGACGATCGAGCTAATCAAAAAGCTACAACCGGGATTAACCAAGCTGGCCTTTATTTTCGACCATCGTTATATAAGTCAGCAAACGAAAGCGGATGTGGAGGCCGTGCTACAGAAAGATTTCCCGGGCATCCAATTCGAGCCGCTGTCTACGACTTCCATTTCCACCGAGAACTTATTGGACAGGTTGGCCTCTTTCGACAATAAGACCGGCGTCCTTTATTACTCATGGTACAGGACCCAGAAGGACAACGAGAATCGTTATCTAGTCGATAACGTCCAGAAAATGATTAACAGCTTCTCAGTTCCCCCCGTCTTTACCTTGCAAGACGTACAAACAAAAAACGGGAATTTCTCCGGGGGATATTATGTTTCTCCGGAGGATTACGCGCAGGTGACGGCCAACACGATCGAAATGATCCTCTCGGGAAAAGATAGCAAAGAAATCTCTACCCTGACTTCGGGAACCCCGAAGACTTACCTGAATTACCAACACCTATTGCTTCACCAAATCGATCCCGGCTTATATCCCCCAAACGCCACTTATTTCCAAGAGCCTCCCGGTTTCTTTCAGAAATACAAGGTCCATATCATAAGCCTACTCGTCATTCTGGTGTTATTGATAACGATAGGGATATTACGGGTACACCTCTTTATCCAAAAGCAAAAGGGCAAAGACAAGGAACTACGAATCGCACGCCAAGCGCAGGACTTAAACCAGAAATATCAACTCGTCTTGAAAGCCAGCAACATGATGACATGGACGTGGGACGTAAGAGCCGAGATCATAGAGTGCAATAATGTCTACCTCACCCAAAGATCCGCCCGTGACAAAGGCGTAAACGGGATATTCAAGATGTCGCCCGATGAGTTCTATAGCGGCGTGTACCCGGATGACCTAGACCGGCTCCGTGATAAGATGGAAGCACTTGCCTCCGGCGAGGGCCAACCGGTAGATGAGGAAATCCGCTACCTAGACGATACGGGGGAAAACTATATATGGATAGAAATTTACGCCATCACCGGCAAGACCGATCCCGTCGGTAAACCTATCTACCTGATCGGGGGAACTGCCCTGATCCACCAACGCAAGCTGATGGAGCAGGAATTGAGGGACAAAGCGAAGGTAGAGGAATCCAACCGGTTGAAATCCGCCTTCCTAGCGAACATGAGCCACGAGATACGTACCCCGCTGAACGCTATCGTAGGGTTCTCGAACCTGCTCGCCCAAACAAACCCCTCCGAGGAGACAAAAGAATTTTGCGAGATCATCGAGACGAACAACGAACTTCTCCTTCAACTCGTGAACGATATTCTGGATCTATCAAAGATCGAGGCCGGGCAAATGGATTTCATCTATTCCGAGTTCAACGTATCCACGCTATTCCGGAGCTTATACCAGACCTTCCAAAGCCGGGTGAAAGGCGGAGTCACTCTCTATTGCGAGATACCCGAACAGGATTGTGTTATCTATTCCGAGAAGAATCGCTTGACCCAAGTGATCACCAACTTCCTCACGAACGCCTGTAAGTTCACGTTCCAAGGGTCTATCCGCATGGGATACAAGGAGAGGGAAGATGGATTATACTTTTACGTAAAAGATACAGGAAAAGGTATTGAGCGGAAGAACCTCCCGCACGTATTCGAGCGTTTCGCCAAATTCGATTCCTTTATCCAAGGAACCGGACTCGGGCTATCCATTTGCCAAACGATCCTAGAGAATCTTCACGGGAAGATCGGCGTAGAGTCGGAAGAAGGAAAAGGGAGTACTTTCTGGTTTACGATCCCATGCGCTGTATCAAGACCGTAGCGTAAGCCGAGATCCCTTCCTGCCGTCCGGTGAAGCCCAGCTTCTCCGTGGTGGTGGCCTTGATAGAAATATCCTCCTCGTCCACGTTCATGACCTCGGCCAGCGTTTTCTTCATCAGAGGGATATGGGGATTCAATTTAGGGCGTTCGGCGGCTACGGTGGCATCGATATTACCCAACTCATAGCCCGCGTCTCTCAAAAGCTTCATGGTGTCACGAAGCAATATCTTGCTATCAATGTTCTTATATTCACCTGCCGTATCCGGGAAATGATAACCGATATCCCGCATATTGGCCGCTCCCAGTAAAGCGTCACAGACCGCATGGATCAGCACGTCCGCATCGCTATGTCCCAATAGGCCCAACGTATGCTCGATCTTAATCCCGCCCAGCCATAATTCCCGGTCCGGCACCAAGGCGTGGACGTCATAACCAAAACCTACACGTATCTTCATACCCATTTATCTGAAAAGGTTCTTGATTCCATCCATATCGAACGACAAGGAGAAGCGCAATGTCTGGTCCAACGGGTTACTCTGTACCGTACTGATCAGATAAGCGGCATCCAACTGGAAAACACTCATGCGGAAACCTGCGCCGACTGAGAAGTACTGACGGTTTCCCTGATATTTATTCTCATAGTAATAACCGCCACGAACAAAGAACTGCTGATTGTAATTATACTCCAGACCGATAGAGGCCATAATCTCCTCCAGCTCGCCCTTGAAGCCATTCGGCGAGTCACCGAATGATTTGAAGATACCGGTGATGGGCGACATGTTGTTGTAATCCTCTTTCCTCTTATTGAAATCGGCCTCATCCTCCCCGCTATCCTGCCGAGGCTCGACAGGAACCAAGTACTTACTCAAATCCACGTAGATACCGATCTGGTTATAATCATCGATCGGGTAGAGCAAGCCGGTACCTACCTTCAGCGTCGTAGGCAAGAACTGGTTCGTATTTCCACCATCGTAAGAGACCTTCGTACCGATATTGGAGACATTAAAACCAAAGCTCCACAGGCACTCGCTATTCCCTAAGATCACGTATTTCTCCAGATAACCGGCGATATCGGCGGCAAAAGCGTTATCCGGAACCATATCCGCATCCGACGAGGCACCCATGTCCGAACGAATATAGCGCAAGGCGACCGCCATAGAGAACACATCCGATAATTTACGGCTATAACTTACATCAAAAGCCATCTCATAAGGATTCAATATGAGCTGATTACCCATTCCTCCATCCCGGCTTTCCTGTACTTCTCCTAAAGAGAAATAACGCAAAGAAGCTCCGATCGCCTGCATATCGCTATCGCCTAATTTATAATAACCGGCCAGATACGCTAAAGCCACATCATTCACCAATTTACGTAACCAAGGCGTATAGGACAAGGCGACTCCGGCCTTACTATAGCTAAAAGCATACTTAGCCGGGTTCCAGTATTGGGAATTCACATCCGGCGTAGTAGCCACACCGTTATCACCCATAGCACCTCCGCGAGCGTCGGGCGCGATAGACAAAGACGGTATCGCCGTATTAATCGGGGCGAATTTATGTTTAACATCGTCTGCGCCTCCTTGGGCATATAAAGCCGTAAATGCCGTCAAAAAGCTGAAAACCGCTAGTAACAGACTGAATCTTGAAACTCTTACCATATATTCTATTCTAAAAATACATTTACATTTATCATTCCTAGAGGGTAATAAACATACCCCCATGCTTATTATAAACTAATTACCCGATACTTTATTGTGCGAGAATGATTAATTTATTCGCTTTCGTCGCCTCTTTCGAGTTATTCGTACTAATCGCCGCCCGATACAGATAAACTCCCGGGCGCAACCGCCTGCCACCGTTATCCGTCAAGTTCCAAGTTACGATATAAGCCTTAAACAACTCGGAGGAACCGCTCTTCTCGGTACTCCATAGGAACTTACCGGTCATATCATAAACCATAACCGTCACCTTTAAGTTCGACTCCGGACGATTGTGATGCAGAAAGAATTCCACTTGATCCCGTGCCGGATTCGGGGTGGCATACATCTCGATCAGATTAGGTTTCAACCCTTCCGCCACCTCAAAAGTAAAGGTATAGGTCGTGGAGTTATTTAAGATATCCCACACCTTAAACTCGGCCGTATGCATTCCCGGCTCCAGCTCGGGGATGGAGAACTGGACAAGTCCTTCCCCTTCTTTATCGGGTAATAGTGCATAGTAATTATTCAAGTTATAACTCATGGAAGGCATACTGTCGACCGTCAGCATGATATCATGCCCTACACTACTACCTGTTATATTCACACCGCTCTTGTCCCACAGCCTAGCGACAAAATAAGGAGTCGTATTCACTTGATCACCCTCTACAAAACTAGAATCATTCAAGTAAATCTGCCGGATCTCAGGGCCGATCGTATCTGCCTCCGCATTATCAGCGGTACCGCCAACGATATAATTCAAGAAAGATCCTTGTGCCTCATGCTTGTTCACCTCATCCGAGGCGTAGAGATTCAGTTTTCCCTGCTTATTCGAATAAGAGATATCTTTCGGTACCATAAATGTAAAACTAAATTTTCCTTGCCGTACCGAATCTTGCCCGATATAGATCGTATTCGGGTAATCTGTGTAAGAGAAGCGGACCGTATCTCCTTTTTCATTCGTATTATTGCCCAAGGTGGTCAATGAAGCTTTACTATCCAGCACCGTAGCATTTAGGATACCGGTAAAATCGTTAGCCAAGCCCTCTTTCGTATCTAAGATCTCTCCCTCCACCGTTATTTTCTCCAAAGCCTTAAACGTAAAAGGCTCATCTGATATGGCCTTGCCGTTCACGGCTGTCACTTGCGCCTTATACTCCGGATAGGAGATTCTCAAAGCAGGGTCACCTATCAAAATAAAATTAAGTTTATTGATACCAGACAGTTTCCGCTTGGTCTCCATCATGGCCTCGCCCAAGGTACGGGCCCGTCCGTCACTCTCCCTCTCAAAGAGATTGCGGTAAAGTTCCTTATTCAGTGCCGAGTTACCGCTAGATACAACCACACGGGTTGTCGTAAACAATGCGATCCCTCCACTTTTCGCATTCAAGAAAACAGATTCTCCCGCCGAGGTATTCACGTCATCGAAACGGGTAAAATCGCAAGTCGCCGTCACCCAAATGGGTAGTTTCGTATAAGTAGATTGTAAGATATCCGTCTGTGTCCACACGTATTCGTCAGACCAAGCGGTCGTATTACCATGCCCCGTATAGTTAATCAACAGTTGCCCTTTCTTCAATAATTCAGAGATCCGCTTACGTACATCCGGATACGTTCCGCTATTATCTCGCTTAAACGCATCGAAATAAACTTTATTCGTTAGGAAAGCCCCATGATTTTCCTCTATAAACCGGGCCAGCTCATCAGCTTGTTCCGCATGACTACTCGTATAGTGATCCGCATTGTTACCATCATCCGCCACGAAGGTGATTTGGTTTTTCCAGCCGCCTCTGTCCTCGTTCCGCATATAACCGATTACCTTATCTACCATTTGGGTAGCCTCCGTTACCGTCCGCACGGGGAAACGTCCTACACCTATGCAAATACTGTTCGGCTTATCAAGTGCCTCCTCGGATACATTATCCAATAGCCCATAATAATCATCCGTTACATACGAGAAATTAGAATTATAGAACAATCCTGAATATTCAAACAAGGACGCTCTCGACTGATAGGTCAGCAACATATTATCCCTTGCTATATTTTTCACGTCCGAGCAAATTCCCCGGTTGTCGTAAATACCATCGCCAAACAATAACAGGTATTTTGGAGCGTTACCGGCAGACACGCTACGATCGTAGAACATTTTCATGAACCGGCGGTAAGCGGTAGCGTCAGGCGCACCGCTTGAGAACTCATTATAAATCGACTGAGGATCCACGACTTCCACGGTCAATCCGTCTGTTGCCCGGTGTTCCTCCGCCAACCGTTCCGCTTGCGTTTGGAAAGCTTTAGCCGCTATGATGATCATGTCTTTTTGCTCCAAGGCATGTAGGTTTTGATTCTCCACCTCACCGACAACCTCCGGAGAGATAAAGCTCTGATCCGTCCGTACCAAAACGAACTCCCGTAAGGTACCGGCAGGAATAGAGAAAGTAAGTTCGGAGCCATTCAATTCCGTCTCCATCAGTCTTACCCGCTGAGCATCCGTCACATCAAAGACCAAGGTATTCGCGTTTGCGCCCTGTACCACGAACCGGGAAACATTTCCGATAGAAGCTATACTACGAAAAAAAGTATAGGCCCCATACGGCTGCAAAGTCCTCTTAAAATGTAACCGAACGTAATTTAACCGTACATTGTTATGAGAAGCCGAATTATAAGACACGACCACACTGTTTTTCTCACTCTTCTCGCCTTTCCATACCGCCGTGCTTACCCCTCCTAGCGCCTTCACATATTCCTCTCTATTCGAGCGGATCGAAACGTCCAGAACATTAGACTGATTAATACTCAAAGAAGCGACTCCCGTACCGGAAGTGACTTTGGATACAAAGCTCATGGTTACCTTAGCGTCTTCATTCGTGATTCCCGGAATTGAAGAGAATGTTGATAGGGTTCGGGGGGTAGCTCCGCTAAAATCTTCCCCATACAGCTCCCTACCCGATTTCGCCAACGATACTAATTCTTGCTCATGCACCAAATAATCATCGTAAGTCGTGATCCGATTAGTCGCGCCACTCGCTTGAGCCACGGAAGTCATATCATTCGTCGGAGTGGCATCGGTCACAAAATAATAGCCATACAATGAATAAGGATTATTCGTATGCACGAATGTCTGGCTCGACGAGTCATACTCCCATTTAACCGGCCCTTTCCCGTAGAATAACAGGTAATCACTCCCACGCCAAACCGGTGTAGAAGGGACATCATCGATATATTCCTTACTGAAATCCTCATCCAAGGGCCATCCTCCATAGCCATGGACAGAGACTTTCGATGGGTCCGAGAAACCCATATTCTTCAAATCCGCATAGGATAATTTGTAGATTCCGGTCTTATCCACCCGGATCTTCACCCATTTCCCCTCCGATAACAGGGATTTAGAAGCATAACGGCTACCATCCGCCCATGTATATGAGCAAAGTAATAAACCTATAATGAATATATATATTAATCTTCTCATCTCACATAAAAATCCAGAAGCTTCCGCTCGCCAAGATATCCCTCCAGATGATCGTCGATCTTCACGGGACCTACGCCAGCAGGTGTTCCGGTATAAATCAAATCGCCTATTTTCAGCGTAAAGAAGCGACTTACGTACGCGATAATCTTATCTACCGAAAACAGCATATTCGAGGTATTGCCTTCCTGTACCTTCGAGCCATTGATATCCAGATGGAACGGAAGCCGGTTTACATCCCCCGCTTGCTCCAGCGGAATAAAGGTCCCGATCACAGCCGAATTATCAAACGCCTTACTAATCTCCCACGGTAGCCCTTGCGCACGCAATTTATTCTGCAAATCCCGTGCCGTGAAATCAATACCGACCGTAACCTCATTGTAATAACGATGAGCGAAACGCTCGGCTATATTTTTCCCCAAACGGTCTATCCGTACCACGATCTCCGTCTCATAATGAACTTCCGATGAGAAATCCGGAATAAAAAACGGTTTCCCATCTTTCAACAAAGAGGAGTCCGACTTCATAAAAATAGTAGGCTCTGATAATTCTAACGAATGATGCAGCTCTTTATTGTGAGCGGCATAGTTCATTCCAACGGCGATAATCTTCATATTTTAGTGATTCATTGAGTTCAATCGATTAAACATAACAGCTAAATGCGCATACATAGAAGTATTCTGGACTACGATATGTTCCGGCACCCGTATACGGAAGGGGGTAAAATTCCAAAGAGCCTTGATTCCTCCCTCGATAATCCGGTCTGTCACCTCCTGCGCTTTCTCCACCGGCACGGTGATCACCCCGATCGTCGCGCCATATTCTTTCTGCTTGGCAGGAAAATCATCCATATGAAAAACGGGAATGCCATTAATCATGCTCCCGTCCAAATCCTCACGAACATCAAAGCCCGCCACGATCTCCAATCCATATTGACTCAGTCCGGTGTCATGCAACAAAGAAGCGCCCAGACTCCCTACCCCAAACAGAAATGCCTTATGCTGGGATGTAAAACCGAGGAAATCCTCCAGTACGTCAACCAATGCGTTAATATCGTATCCCACTCTCGTCTTCCCGGAGATATTCACAAAAGAGAGATCTTTAGCGACCTGACTAGGATCTACATTTATCTCCTTAGCGATCTGGGTGGATGAGATAAACGTTTCCCCTTTTCCTTTCATCAACTTTACAAACGCAAGATACCACGGCAACCTCCTTAACGTAGGTTCCGGCACTTTCCATGCCTGTTTTATATCATCGCTGGCCATTGTCTAATTCTCCTATTCATGTATAACATTCGTGCAAGCCTACAAAAGTACAAAATTAAAAAGATTCACCAAAAAAGCCCCGATCGAGAAACTGTATTTAACTACCACCTTAACAGTGGTCTCACATTCAACAATCACGGCTTCGATACCGGCAAGTATGACGATCCTAGCGTTGTCGGTAATAAAAACTGTCTCTACGATCCTTTTTCCCGTATAAACCTGGGAGGCATTCGAATCTTTTGTATTTTTACGCAAAAGTTTCGAGATATCCAAAACCATAGCACAGATTTAGGTATCATCCACTTTTAACTAAAGTGTTCACACAAAAACTTCAATTATGACAAAGAAAGAAGCTATCAAGATTTTCGAAGAGAAAAAAGTACGTACAGTCTGGGACAATGAAACAGAGGAATGGTTTTTCTCTGTAGTAGACGTTGTCGCTATCCTAACAGATAGTCCTAATCCTAGCAATTACTGGAAGGTGCTGAAACATAGGCTAAGAAAAGAGGGAAATGAGTCGGTTACAAATTGTAACCAACTGAAATTACCTTCTACCGATGGGAAATACTACAAAACCGACGTAGCTACGACAGAACAGCTGTTCCGGCTTATCCAATCCATCCCGTCCCCTAAAGCAGAACCTTTCAAGCTATGGATGGCCCAAGTGGCAAAAGAGCGATTGGATGAAATGCAAGACCCCGAGTTAACGATAGATCGAGCCATGAGGGAATATAAAGCGTTGGGCTACTCGGATAACTGGATTAATCAACGCCTTAAAAGCATCGAGATACGCAAGGACCTAACCGACGAATGGAAACGGCACGGACTACAAGAGGGTATTCAGTTCGCTACCCTTACAGATATCATCTATCAAACGTGGGCCGGTAAAACTTCCAAAGAATATAAACAATTCAAAGGTCTGAAAAAAGAGAGCCTACGAGACAATATGACCAATACGGAACTTGCTCTTAATATGCTTGCCGAAGCAGCTACCACTGAATTGTCCAAAGAAAAGAATCCGCAACATCTCGAAGAACACGAAGTTATCGCCAAACAAGGAGGAAAAGCAGCAGAGGCCGCCCGCAAACAACTTGAAAGCGATTTAGGCCACTCGGTAATCTCTCCCCTCAACGCTAGAACCGGATTGAGACTTAAAGATAAAAACGACAAAGAATAGGCAAAAAGCCCCGATCGAGAAACCGACCGGGGCTTATTCTTTTTCCGCTTTCTTGCCTCACGGAAATACTGACGGAGAGCTTTAATTTTTTACTTTAGTATTAATATCCCCGCATGTTCAACCTCTCGGTTTACTTGAAGACGAATCTCCGCACGGGAATTTTAGAATTATATATCTTTATTATTTAACTACCACCTTAACAGCTTCCTCACCATCAACAGCTACGGCTACGATACCAGCAGGTACGGCGATTGTAGCGTTATCAGATGTAAGAATAGTCTCAGCAACTACCTTACCTAAGATATTGGTGATTACTACAGACTTACCAGCTGCGCCTTGGATAGTCACGGCACCGTTAGTAGCTACTACAGATACGCCTTCTACGGATACCTCATCATTAGAAGTTACCATATCATCCTTTTCTGTCGGGCGAACAGCATTGAAGATCAAAGCACCGTCAGAACCAGTCTTAGCCGCATCAAATTTAGAATCACCACGAGTCAATACCAAGCAACCATTCTGCATCTTCAACCATGCGGCATATTCAGGAGCGATTGAGCCAGACTGAGCCTCTTGGAAGCCCTTTGTTGCTTTTCCGTCAGTAGAAACACCTGCTACTGTTGCATTTGTAGACTTATAGCCTGTTTTCTCATAGATGTTAGATTCGAACAAGAACTCATTGTTCACACCTTCACCTTCGCCTCCTTCAATATAAGCCTTGGCAGCCTCTAACGGATTTACATAACGGAATGACCAAGTTACGTTCTTGTGATTATCACCAGTTAAGTCAACAATGAAGCGCTCGCACTTCGTTGCCTTATAGTTAGCGAAGATCTCAGCGGTATCAATCTTAGCCGGTTCAACTTTCTCGAAACCATTCGTTAATACGACTAAAGAATCGCCAACCTTAATAGCTCTCACGAATCCTACGCGAGTGTAACCACCCTTGATATCCATGTATGGAGCTTCCATGTCATTAATCATAGCGGAGTCACCGAAACTTACCAAATACTTACCATACGTGAAGCCTAAGGTCTTGTGAGTAGCATGAACACATTCGTATGGATCCGTTGTCGGAGTTCCGTCCGGCTTGATGTGAGGACCAGCCTCAGTACAAGGATGAGTCACGATGTTCAAATCTTGATCTTGACGATCAACAGAGATCAAGTATTGTGGTTTGATATAACCTTTACCACGATTTACCCAAGCCGTATCAATATTGAACACCAACTTACCTTTTGCTTTATCCCGGTTCCAGATACCTGCGTAATCAACGGTTTCTGAAGTCAAGTTAGGATTCCACTCATCCATCAAGTATTCTTGACGGATCTTCTCAACGAAAATCAAGCTATCAGCAGCATCGTCGGCCTTCTCACCTATGACGGCATTGTTGAAACGGCGATACAACGGGGTCTTATCTGCTTCTACCGTGAAGGCAGATGTACGAGTCTCGTTCAAGATCTGAACTTTCAATACGGCGCTCTTACCGTCATCAGCAGTACCAACCTTATGAGTTGCCTTGTCAAACTCAGCACTTACGCTTTGGATGATAGCACCAGCCCACTTATAATTAGAAACTGAAACGTCTTGGCCTTGCGCATCTACATATTTCACAACTTCGCCTTTGTCATTCTTTACCTCGTAGGCATAGATAACTTTTCCATCAGAAGCTACCCATTTCGGAGCAGACTCTACAATCGCATAGAAATGTTTAGCATTATAATGATTATTTTCCTTGAAGAAGAATGTATCAACAACATAAGGAGTTACCTTATAATTATTAACACCCATAGAGTACTTCTCACCGTAAGCCTCAACCAAAGACTTCGCACCGTCTACAGTCTTGACTACATAGTTCGTTCTCTCCAAACGTGCGATGCCTAAACGAGCCAATGCTTTACCTTCCGGAGTATCCTTATCTTTACCGTAACCATAACCGTATCTGGCAGTAGAACCTTCTTCCAACATGTAGCGGCTTGCCGTTTCTTTCACATAGTTTACAGAATCCTTATCTGCTCCGTTGGCCATCCAATAGCTATCCGTAAACGGATTCAAATAGTTAAATACATACTTATTAACCAATAAAGAATCTGTCGGGATATAACGATAGCCTAATTTCTTATCACCTAAGATATTCTTATCCGTGATACGAGTGAAAGTAGCTTTATTCAAGACTTTATCAATAGTAGTACCCACTGCCGTACCTATGATATCACCATCCTCATTTAAGGTTAATTGAACAGAATTCGCATACAATTCGGGGAACTCACGGTTAACGAACTTTACAGGAGAAGTAGCCTTTGCCTTATCTGCCGTATAAACCTTTGTTACAACCCATTGATAAGCTGGCATGTGCATCGGATCTTGCTCATCCAAAGTAATCCATTGAGCCTTGTTCGCAGCATTGTTATCATTTAAGTGGATAGGAGCGGCCAAAACTTGTCCCTTATCATTCTTGATAATATACAAACCCTCGTCCAAGGATGTCTTGTTATTAGATGCGACACAACCATTAATACCGAAACTAATCTGTGTATTGATAGCCTTGGTACCGATCGTGACAATACGATCGGCTACCGTATAGTTTTGTAACTTAACGAATAATTGATCCGCATCGGAGTTTGCGTCTGCCGCCTGTTTGCCATCGCAATAAATATCATGGTAGTTTGAACCATATTTCACTTTGGTGGCATCTTTCCAATACCCTCTTTCAGCGGTAGGTTTCTGCGTATCCCTAACACGAGCTTCTTTTACTTGAATAAACAAGCTATCAGCAGAAGGACGATAAGTGAATAGGAACTTATGTTGCTGTGAAATATCATCCGCATCACCCGTTACCGTAAGCGCATCTGCATATTTCTCAACATTCGTATCAGACCATCCGAATTTCAAGAACTCGATACCCACACCGTTAGCGGCTGTATCGACCTTCAAGTAAGTCTTCTTATCTTTCTCGTCTTTCTTAACGACATAAACGAAATTCTTTCCATCAGCGGTTACACCATCGGCCACCTTTGCTTCAATTTGAGAAGCAGAGAATGGGTTGACATCCGCATTAGCATCCAAATGGAAATTCAATACGTCTTTGTTGTTTTTCAAATAAGCGTTGATCTCATTAGCGCTCAATACATAAGTACCGGCGTTCCAAACAGTAAATTTCAATGCATCTTGAGCGTCACCTGTTTTGTCCTCGGCATCAGAAGCCATTACTTTTTTAGCTTTAACCTCATCGCCTTCACCAAACAAAATATAAGCATAATCGGAATCGATGTAAGTAAACAACTCCTTTTCGGGTCTTAAACCACCCTTAGTTGGATCTTTCTCGTAACTACTCTTTGTCCAAGTTGAAGAAAAAGCCCAACCACCGAAAGAAGAACCTACATTGCTTGTCTCTGTATCAAATGCCAAAATAGCGCCAGTCTTCTTATTGATGAAATCGAAGATAGGGTTCTTTCCTTGGCTCTCTGTCTCAGTGATAGAGATACACCATAAAGAAGATTCAACATCCGTAAGATCAGAAGGAGCAACCAATTTGTACTTATCATTTTCCACGATAAGGACTTTGTCGTTTGCTTTCAATTGGAACATTCCTTTAGGAGTGGCAGACTCAAAATAGGGTACCGCCGCCGCCCCCACTCCTGAAATAGAAGTAAGAGCATCAATATGCTGAGCCTGTGCAGGAGTTTGAGCATTCAATGTGAATGCGGAAACCAGCAGACCAGCACACAAAAGTGTAGAAAACTTTTTGTTCATAATACTGAAATTAATATTAATACTAGTGTTTATTAAGATAATCAAATACTTAGTCCTATTAAACCGACCCCTAAACCATACAAAACGACTAGTCTAAACGATCGATTAAATCTTGCGTTTTTTTGATGCCTAAACGCACAGTTCGTTGAAGGAATCGCTTGTTTCGTAAAGGATAACCTATCCTATTGATAAGAAAGAG
>ERZ773178.782-NODE-782-length-37126-cov-15.279814_pt1 | contig 37126 bp, 41 predicted proteins | sample MGYA00580533_ERZ773178 | MGnify/ENA primary metagenome ERZ773178 (study PRJEB29015, sample SAMEA2737859) | human gut metagenome | biome: human gut; feature: human-associated habitat; material: faeces | place: China | collected 2012 ...
TCATCGCCCAGATGATGGAGCCCGTGGAGCTGCCCGAGATGGTGGACTACAAGGTCGATCCCGAGGAGAAGCCCTGGGCCTGCACAGGCTGGAAGCCCGGCGATGATCCTGCCAAGCGCGGCGTCATCAACTCCATCTATATCGACACCGAGAGCCTGGCCGTCCATAATGACGAGCTGCAGGCTATGTATGAGAGAGTCGTTGAGAACGAGCAGCAGTGGGAATCCTACAACTGCGAGGGTGCTGAGTACATCATCACCGCTTTCGGTACCGTGGCCCGTATCGCCAAGAGCGCTATCGCTGAGCTGAAGGAAAAGGGCATCCATGTCGGTCTGGTCCGTCCCATCACCGTGTGGCCCTTCCCCACCAAGGCGATGCACGATGCCTGCTGCCAGCCCAGCGTGAAGGCTGTTCTGGACGTGGAGCTGAACGAAGGCCAGATGCTGGAGGATGTCAAGCTGGCCCTCAACGGCGAAAAGCCCGTGGACTTCTTCGGTCACTGCGGCAGCCAGATGCCCTCTACCAGTGAGATCGTTGAGAAGATCCTGAGCATGAAGGAGGGTAAATAAGATGGCTGTACTGTTTGAAAAGACAAAGCTGCTGAGTGACAAGCAGTTCCATTACTGCCCCGGCTGCAACCACGGTATTATTCACCGTCTGGTGGCCGAGGTCATCGATGAGATGCACCTGGATGGCAAGGTCATCGGTGTAGCCCCCGTCGGCTGTTCCGTGTTTGCCTATGACTACTTCAACTGCGACATGTACGAGGCCGCTCATGGCCGTGCTCCCGCAGTGGCCACCGGCGTCAAGCGCTCCGTGGGCAAGGACACTCTGGTGTTCACCTATCAGGGCGATGGCGATCTGGCTTCCATCGGTACCGCCGAGATCGTTCACGCCGCTCACCGCGGTGAGAAGATCACCACCATCTTCGTCAACAACGCCATTTACGGCATGACCGGCGGCCAGATGGCCCCCACCACCCTGATCGGCCAGAAGGCTACTACCTGCCCCGCCGGCCGCAGCGAGGAGTGGAGTGGTCTGCCCATCAAGATGTCCGAGATGCTGGCCGCTGTGCCCAGCTCCTACTACATCGAGCGCGTGGCAGTCAACAACACCGCCAATATCGCCAAGGCCAAGAAGGCCATCGCCAAGGCGTTCCGCCTGCAGATGGAGGGTAAGGGCTTCACCATGATCGAGGTCCTGTCCACCTGCCCCACCAACTGGGGCCTGTCTCCTGTGGAGGCCATGGAGTGGCTGGAGAAGAACATGATCCCCTATTACCCGCTGGGCGTTTACAAAGACAAGGAGGCCGAGTAATATGGAAAAAACCTTCATTTTTGCCGGTTTCGGCGGTCAGGGCATGCTCCTGATCGGTAAATTCGTGGCCATGGCCTGCATGCTGGACGGCAAGCACGTCTCCTGGCTGCCTTCCTACGGCCCTGAAATGCGCGGTGGTACCGCCAACTGCTCCGTCATCGTCTCCGATGATCCCGTTGCCTCCCCCCTGGTGGATAAGGCCGACGTCATCGTCGCCATGAACCGTCCTTCTCTGGACAAGTTTGAGGAGCACGTGAAGCCCGGCGGTGTGCTGGTCATCAACAGCAGCATCATCGACCGCAAGGCCGTCCGCGACGACATCACCGTGGTGTACTGCGACGCTAACGGCATCGCCGAGTCCATCGGTAACCCCAAGGGCGCCAACGTGGCTATCCTGGGTGCTGTTCTGGCTGTAGCTCCCGTCACCAGCGTGGAGAGTATGATGGAAGCCATCCGTATCGAGCTGGGTGAGAAGAAAGCCCGCTTCCTGGAGGGCAACAAGAAGGCTCTGCTGGCCGGCATGGAGGCCGCCAAGTAAGGTCCCTCTCCGACATAGGCAAAAAGACCCATCCGCAAGGATGGGTCTTTTTTTGTCATTCTTCAACATGCCGTTTATTGCAGGGAAATCAGGCGGAAAATTTGTTTCATATTCCGAAACTAATAGTTGACTTCCTACCAAATGTTTGGTATGATTGTGATGTCGCAGGAGGTGACGCAAATGAGTTCTTTTTCCTATTTCGTGGGGCAGCGTATCAAAAAATATCGGAAGAGCCGCGGCTATACCATTGAGCAGTTCTCTGCCATGATCAACAAGAGCAAGGCCACGCTGTCCAAGTACGAAAACGGCGCCATTACCATCGACATCGAGACGCTGTACGACATCGCCCAGGCCCTGGACATCGACCTGAAGTGCTTCATCGACTACCAGCCTCCGGTGTTCCATCAGGATGCGGCGCTGCCCAAGAACAACTACTTCAACCAGTCCCTGGCGTATATGTACTACTACGACGGTCGTGTGCGCCAGATGGTGCGCTCCCTGCTGCGGTTCTCCCGTGCCGCCGACCGCGAGGGCATCGAGGTCACGCTGTATCTGGGGGTCACGTCCTTCTCCGATCCGGATCGATGCCAGCACCTGTTCACCGGTGAGATGAAAGCCTACGACACCATCACCCATATGGTACTGACCAACCAGATCAACGAGGCGGAGAAGATGTATATCTGTATGCTGAACCCCATGTCCAACCGCACGCCGGCTATCGGCCTGCTGTCCGGTATCGGTTCCACCCCCTTCTTCGCCCCCATCGCTCTGAAGGCCCTGATCTCCAAGGAGCCGCTGGATGAGACGGAGCGCCTGCTGAACACCATTAAGCTGGACAAGGACGACTACCACCTGCTGCGGTACTACAACATGATGGTCATCAACCGCCCCGCCTCCCTGTTTTTGCAATAAGTATTGATAATCAACGCCTGTGAAGGAGTTTTCCTTCACAGGCGTTTTTCAGCTCATGCGCAGCATTTCCCGCCTGAGCCGCAGGATGATACGCTTTTCAAGCCGCGAGATGTAGGACTGGGAGATGCCCAGCCGGTCCGCCACCTCCTTCTGGGTCAGCTCCTTGCTGCCGCCCAGTCCGAATCGCATGGTGATGATATCCCGCTCCCGTGGGTTCAGCTTGGCCACGGCGTCCGCCAGCATCTGGCGGTCCACGTCGGCCTCGATGGGCCGCATCACCACATCGCTGTCCGTGCCCAGCACATCGCTGAGCAGCAGCTCCTTGCCGTCCCAGTCGGTGCTCAGCGGCTCGTCGAAGCTGACCTCCACGCGGCTGCCGTTATTCTTCCGCAGATACATCAGGATCTCGTTCTCAATGCAGCGGGAAGCGTAGGTGGCCAGCTTGATGTTCTTGTCGGTACGGAAGGTATTGATGGCCTTGATGAGCCCGATGGTGCCAATGGAGATCAGGTCCTCGATGTTGATGCCAGTGTTCTCGAACCGGCGGGCAATATAGACCACCAGCCGCAGGTTCCGCTCGATGAGGGTCTGCCGCACCGGCAGCTCCCCCTGATCCAGGCGAGCCAGAAGCTCCGCCTCCTGATCCCGCGGCAGCGGCGGCGGCAGAGTATCGCTGCCGCCAATGTACATGATCTTATCCGGCCTGCGTCGTCTCCGCAGAAACGTCAGCAGCCGCAGCAGCAGCTTCCGCATCCGCCATCACCTCCTCCCCATCCGGATCTCCCCACAGGGCGTGGCACCCGCCGTCGCTGATGGGGTGCTCCGTCAGCGCCACCGGTGTCCGTGGGTAGCGCCGCCCATTGATCTCTATGTAGTCGCTGCGGGCCGCCAGCAGCAGACCCGATGGCACACCCACGCTGCGGAACGGCAGCAGGGTGAACGTCACAGTCGCCCCCAGCCGGTGCAGCCGCGCCATTTTCTCCTCTGGCGGCAGCGGCGATGCCAGCACTGCCGCCACGTCCGGCGGCCACAGATCCTCCGCTGCCTCCCGCTCCAGCACTAACGCCGGGCGGCCCGACACAGGGTCCCGCAGTGTGTTTCCGGTGTCATGCAGCGCCGTGACGGTCTGCTTTCGTCCGCAGACAGATATGGTGATCTTCAATCGTTCTCCTCCTCCATGGCGTGCCCCTTGCCCCAGCAGCAGACGCAGCAGCAAATAGAAGCAAAGTGCAGCGCCCAGCAGCAGCGGCCAGTTCATCTCGCCCCGATAGATGCGGTGCAGCAGTGCCGTGGGTGATCCGGCCCACAGTCCCAGCGCCAGTACGAAGCCCGCCAGTCCGCCGGACAGCAGCAAAAACAGCAGTGCCGGCCGCCGCCGTCCCCGAAAAGCGCATAGGGCCATGGCCCCACCCGCCGCCAGCTGGCACAGCGGGCCGCGCAGAAAACCGCAGCCCGGCAGGAACGTGGCCACCGCGTACAGCCCGCCTCCGGCGGCGCACAGCAGCAGGCGCAGGCGGCTGAGCGTCCTGCCGGATAGCTGCGCCGCCGACAGCAGCAGCAGATAGTCGACCAGCAGATTCAGCAGGAACACCCGATCCAGATACACCACCATCTCGCCTCACCTCGCCCGTCCATTATAGAACGCGGCGGCAAAGAAAACCGTCAAAAAAAGAAACCGCACGGAAAAGGAGAAGCCTTTCCGTGCGGTATGTATCTGCGGGGGCATTACGCTTCAAAATCAAAGATGGCCTTCTGCGCCAGCAGCGGGCCGAACTCCTCCTTCCAGAGGTGGTGCATAGCCGATGCGTCGTACACCGGCAGTGCTTCCGGCGCCATATCCAGTACGATCAGCACATCGTACCGGTTGTCCCGCGCCACGCAGTTGGGATAGACCGACGCGCCGCTGACGCCCTCCAGCTCCGAGGCGGCGCTGAAGATCTGGCGGATGCGGGGCAGCAGTTCCTGTCGGCGAGGATAGACCTCCGGCCGGTATTTGGCAAGGATACAGTGTTTCATAGCCGCCTCACATACCCAGATAGGGCACCACCAGCGACACCAGCATGACGAAAGCCAGCAGCAGCGCGATGCCCATGGCAACGTAGCGTGTCCATTTCGGTCTCATGTTCATTCCTCCTTCGGTACGATGCGCTTGATCATCTTCTCCACCTTGCGGCGTGGCTGCATCACCTCATGCCCGCAGCCCAGACAGCGCAGCTTGATATCCATTCCCACCCGCAGCACCTGCCAGCGGCGGCTGCCGCAAGGGTGGTCTTTTTTCAGTTCCAGTATGTCATTCAGGTGCAGTTCCATGGTCATGTCCCCTTGATGTCGTCCCAATAGCGCTTAGCCGCCTGTTCCGTCTTGTTGGGCCCGTACTCATAATACGTCTTATCGCCCATCACCTCCGGCAAGTATCTTTGCTTTACATAGTGATTTGGATAATTGTGCGGGTACTTGTAGGCGTCGGGCCTGGCGGAGCCGGCACTGTCGGCGTGAACGTTCTTCAGATGCCGCGGGATCTCCCCCACCGCGCCGTTCTGGATGTCCGCCATAGCGGCGATGATGGCATTGTGGGCACTGTTGGACTTGGGTGCAGTGGCCAGCAGCACAGCGGCCTCCGCCAGCGGCAGCCGCGCCTCCGGCAGTCCCAGCTGCAGCGCCGCATCCACGCAGGCCTTCGTCACCACAATGCCCTGGGGGTAGGCCAGGCCGATATCCTCCGCCGCGATGACCAACAGCCGACGACAGGGCGACAGCAGATCCCCCGCCACCAGCAGCCGCCCCAGATAGTACACCGCCGCGTCAGGGTCGGAGCCACGGATGGACTTTTGCAGCGCCGACAACAGGTCATAGTGGTCATCTCCTTCCCTGTCGTAGCGCATGGCACTGCGCTGACTGAGTTGTAAAGCATCATCCCTTGTCACATGCAGTCCACCGTCGACGGTCCGCGCCCCTCGGTACAGCAGCTCCACAGCATTGACGGCCTTGCGCACGTCGCCGCCGCAGCCGCTGGCCACGGTGCGGGGCACGGTGTCCTCCCACGTAAACGGCAGCGGGCTCCGCTCCTGCTCAATGCGCAGCGCACGCTCCACGGCGGGAATGGTCTCCTCCACCGTCAGGGGCTTGAACTCGAACACGGTGCTTCGGGACAGCAGGGCGTTGTAAATGTAGAAATACGGATTCTCCGTGGTAGAGGCGATCATGGTGATCTTACCGTTCTCCAGGAATTCCAGCAAGCTCTGCTGCTGCTTCTTATTGAAGTACTGGATCTCGTCCAGATACAGCAGCACGCCGTTAGGCGCCATCATGGTACCCACATCGCCGATGACGTTTTTCACATCCTGCAGCGACGCGGTGGTGGCGTTCAGGTAGTACAGGGTCTTTTTCGCCTGCTTGGCGATGATGTTGGCCACAGTGGTCTTGCCGGTGCCGGAAGGGCCGTAGAAGATCAGGTTGGTGTCGGTACCGTTCTCGATGAGACGGCGCAGCAGAGCCCCCTGTCCCAGCAGGTGCTTCTGCCCCGCCACCTCGTCCAGCGTCTGGGGCCGTATTTCGTCTGCCAGCGGGCGCATGGGCCGCACCTCCTTTCCGTCCGGACATTATAACACGGATTGCCTTTTTCTGCAACCGCTGTTATAATATCAGGCGAGGTGAAGCCCATGAAAACCACACAGGAGATCGCCGCTATCATCGCGGCACTGAAGGAGCTGTACCCCGATGCAGCCTGTTCGTTGGATTATGGCAAGGACTATGAGCTGCTGTTTTCCGTGCGGCTGGCAGCCCAGTGTACCGATGCACGGGTAAATCTGGTGACGCCGGCGCTGTTCCAGCGCTATCCCACGCTGGAGGCGTTCGCTGATGCCGATGTGGACGAGGTAGGCCGCTGCGTCCAGTCCTGCGGCTTCTGGCGGGCCAAGGCGCGGGACATCGTGGCCGCCGCCCAGCAACTGCTGGCGCGGTTCGGCGGAAAGGTCCCCGACAACATGGAGGACCTGCTGACGCTGCCCGGCGTGGGCCGCAAGACGGCCAACCTGATTCTGGGCGACATCTACGGCCAGGAGGGCTACGTCTGCGACACCCACTGCATCCGCATCACCGGACGGCTGGGCATCACCGACGGCAGCAAGGACCCCCTGAAGGTAGAGCAGCAGCTACGGAAGGTCATCCCGCCAGAGGAGTCCAACAACTTCTGCCACCGCATGGTACTCCACGGCCGCGCCCTGTGCATGGCCCGTGGTCCTCTATGCAGCGAATGCCCTTTACAGTCGTTGTGCGACTACGGGAAAGAGCAATAAAAGAATACCCGCACCGTGGTGCGGGTATTCTTTTATTGCTCACTTCCTGCGGCCCACCATTCGGTCCGCCAGCTCCCAGAGGAAACCATGGTCCGGCCATCCGGCCACCGCTGCCTTGGCCGTCTCGGTGCAGGCGGCCACCTCCTGGCGGCAGGCGTCCATGCCAATAACATCTACGAATGTGACCTTGCCCTCCTGAACATCGGAACCGATAGGCTTGCCGAACACGGCCTGGTCCCCCTCCACATCCAGCATGTCGTCGCGGATCTGGAAGCCCCTGCCGATGGCATCGGCGTACACCAGCGCTTGAGCGCGCATGGTGGCAGGCATTTCCGAGGCAATACAGCCCAGCTCCGCCGCCGCGGAGATCATCACGCCGGTCTTGAGCCGGTTCAGCACCGTCAGCCCTGCCGCATCGCGGACATCGTAGACGGTGTCCAGCACCTGACCGCCCACCATGCCATCGGCGCCGCAGGCGCGGGCCAGTGTGCGGACAGCCTCCAGCCGGTTCTCCGCCGGCAGGCAGGGTGCTTCCGCCATCAGGCGGAACGCCTCGGGCTGCATAGCATCGCCGGCCAGCACCGCCAGCGTCTCGCCATACACCTTGTGGTTGGTGGGCTTGCCGCGGCGCAGATCATCGTTGTCCATGCAGGGCAGGTCGTCGTGGATCAGGGAGTAGTTGTGTACCAGCTCCAGCGCACAGCCGTAGGGCAGCGCCAGATGCCAATCGATGCCGCCCAGGCGGGCAAACTCCAGCGTCAGCACCGGCCGGATGCGCTTGCCGCCGGACAGCAGGCTGTAGCGGATAGCTTCGTACAGCTTCTTGTAAGGGGTCTCGGCGGTGAACAGGCCGGCCAGATAGCCCTCGATGCCCTGCTGATACGCCGCGTACTGTGTTGCGTAGCTCATGGTCATTCCTCCGCGAGAAAATCGCTCTCCAGCGGCGCGCCATCGGGGCCCTTCATCAGCTTGACCACCTTCTGTTCCGCGCTGTCCAGTTCCTTGCGGCACTGAGCCGCCAGCTTCGTGCCCTCCTCGAACAGCGCCAGGCTGTCCGTCAGCTGGGCGTCTCCCTTCTCCAGCAGCGTCACGATCTGCTCCAGACGGGCCATATTCTCCTCAAACGTCTTTTTTGCGGCCATGTCAGTCCTCCTTGTCCACAACGTCACATTGTAAGCTCCCCTGGGCCAGCCGGACGCGGATGTGCTCCCCCGCCGCCACATCAGCGGCGCTTTTCAGCACCGTGCCCTCTCCGTTCTGGGCCACGGCGTAGCCCCGGGCCAGCACCTTCAGGGGGCTCAGGGCGTCCAGTGCGGCGGCAGCCGCCGCGAACCGGCGGTTCTCCCCTGCCACGCAGTCCCTTTCCGCGGCGGCCAGCCGGTGGACCACATGGTCCAGATACAGCCGTCGGTCCGCCAGGAAGGCGGTGGGATCCGTCAGTACCCGCTTCTTCTCAAAGTCCGCCAACCGCTCCTCCTGCCGGTGCAGGCCGTGAAGCAGGCTCTGGGCCATACGTTCCCGGCTTCCCTGCAAGGCCCGCAGCAGTTCCGCCATGTCCGGTACGGCGATTTCCGCCGCATTGGACGGCGTAGATGCCCGCCGGTCGGCCACAAAGTCGCTGATAGCCACGTCCGGCTCATGCCCCACGGCGGAGATGACGGGGATCTCCGAGTCATAGATGGCCCTGGCTACCCGCTCATCGTTGAAGGCCCACAGGTCCTCCAGCGAGCCTCCGCCGCGGCCGGTGATGAGCACATCCGCCAGGTGGTAGCGGTTTGCGTAGCGGATGGCGCCCACGATCTCCGGCGGTGCCTCCACTCCCTGTACCCGCACTGGCAGCAGCAGCACCTTGGCGATGGGATACCGGCGGCGCAGGATACGGATCATGTCGTGTACCGCCGCGCCCGCCGACGAAGTAACAATGGCGATGCGCTGGGGATAGCGGGGCAGCGGCTTCTTGTGGGCAGGGTCGAACAGCCCCTCCCGATACAGCTTATCCTTTAGCTGCTCAAAAGCTACGTACAGGTCGCCCACACCATCGGCGGACAGTCCGCTGCAATACAGCTGGTACGCGCCGTCCCGCTGGTAGACACTGATACGGCCGGAGGCGATGACCTGCATGCCGTTCTCCGGCCGGAACCGCAGCTTGGCGGCGGAGCCCTTGAACATCACGCAGCGCAGGGCGCTCTGGCTGTCCTTCAGCGTGAAGTAGTGGTGCCCCGAGGGGTACACCTTGTAGTTGGAGATCTCTCCCTTCAGCAGCAGGTCGCCGAAGGCGGGGACGGACTCCACCAGTTCTTTAACACAGTTATTCAGTTCGGTGACGGTAAACACATGCCGTTCGTCCATGCCGCCCTCCTCGCTCCATGCGGAAAAGGCAGAGCGCAAGCTCTGCCTTCCTGACTCATTCCTTCAGCTCGCCCCGGGCGAAGCTGCCCAGGATGCCGTTGATAAATTTCACCACTTCCGGCGATTCGTAATGCTTGGCGATCTCCACCGCCTCGTTGATGGCGACACCGGCGGGAATGTCCGCCATGTACAGCATCTCGTACATGGCCACCCGCATGATGGCGGAGGCCACCAGGGAGATTCGCTCGAACCGCCAGCCCTTGGCATATTTTTCGATGTCCGCGTCCAGCTCCGCCGCGTGCTCCGCCACGCCGGAGACGAGACGGCGGATATACTCCTCCTGCTTGGCGTTGGGGCGCTCCTCATAGACGGGATGCTCCGGTGCCAGCGCAGCGAAGCTCTCCCCGCTCAGCTGCAGGTCCAGAAACTCCTCCACAGGCAGGTCATTGAAGCTCAGTTCATAGGCGAGATGTGTGGCGATCTCGCGGGCCGTATTGCGTGTCATAAACGTGTACCTTTTCTCTCTCAGTTCGTTTGGTTCAGTTGAAGCTGATGCCGCCCACGTGGACATTGACCGCCGCCACCCGGAAGCCGGTCATACCTTCCAGCGCGGTACGCACCATCTGCTGCACCTTCTTGGCCACGTCGCCGATGGCGCTGCCGTAGCGCACCACGATGAACAGGTTCACCGCGATGGCCTCTCCATCCATCTCCACACGGACGCCCTTGGCGGACATCTTCTTGCCGCCCATCAGATCGGACACATTGGCGCTCATCATGGCGCTGACACCATCCACCTCAGACGCAGTGGTGGATGCGATAGAGGCCACGACGTCCTCCGAGATCTGGATGGCGCCGTCCTCCTCCTGATGGATCATGTATTCCTTATTTTCAGCCATGTTGCGTTATCTCCTTGTGCTGTCTTTCGTGATTCAGTTCAGTATACCATTTTTTGTGCCGAAATACAACACCTATTTTGCGTCCTCCGCCTGCGTCTCTTCCGCAGCGGCGGTGGGCACCTCCGCCTCCTGGGGATTGCCGGTCTGTGCCGTGGCTCCCGCCTCCATGATGCGGATCTGATCTGGCGTATAGCTGGTCTCGCTGACCACGATGTCCTTGATGCGGGCCACATCCACGGTATCCAGCCCGTCGGGATCGGACACCACCACGCTGATGGCATCGTCGCCCATGAATGCCACGCAGTCGGCATAGCCCTTGGCCACCACCAGACTCTCGATCTGGGACTCCGCCACGGTGTAGGCCGCCAACACCTGCATCGTCTGGGACGCCTCGTTCAGCACGTCCTCCGTGGCGTTTTCGTCCACCTGCGCCTCCTGCAGCATGCTGATGGCGGTGTCACGTGCCTGCTTTCGGCTGAGCCGCGCCGTGGCGAAGTAGTCGTCACCGGCGGCAGTCACCTCTGCGTCCGTGGTCTCGCCGTTCACCAGTGCTGACTGGCCCAGCACTTTTTTGCCGCTGTCCTCCACGGTTCCGGCATAACGCCAGTTGAGATACACCGAGGTGCCCACCAGCATCAGTACCGCCGCCACCACCGCGCGCCGCTTCCATACCTGTTTCATGCTCCAACTCCTCCTCATTTTTCTATGACTTCCACTTGACCACCGAGATCTTGTCGCTGCTGAGCCCCGTCAGCACAGACACCGCGTTCACCACCGCCAGCCGCACGGTGCTGCTGCCGGCTCCCTCGCAGACCACCACCGCCCCCTGATAGGTGGGATAGAGCTGCTGGGTCACCACCACCTCCTGCCGTCCGCTGCCGCGATTGACGGTGAGCACCTGCTTTTCCTGCTTAGTTTGGCCGCCGGTGCTGTCGGAGATGGTGCTGTCCTCCGCCAGACGCAGGGTGGAGCCGGAACGCAGCGTCAGCATGATGCGCACGCGGCCCACGCCGTTGATGGTACCCAGCACCTCCGCCATGCGCTTCTCCGTCTCCTCCAGCGAGAAGCTCTCCGCCGCCTCGCTGCTGTCACCCCCGCTGTCCGCCTTGCTGCCGCCGGTGGGCAGCAGCATCAGTACCACCCCCGCCAGCACGATCAGCGCAGCATATCGGTACTTCTTCAGCAGTCCCGTCCATTTCTCCAGCTTCATATGTCACCTCTCCCCAGCCGCCTGCCAGACCTGTGCCTCCTTGCCGATACCCAGATCGGCGGCAATGCAGGCGGCCAGCGTCTCGTTTCTCTCCACGTCCAGAGTCACCGCGCAGGGGTAGGGCACGCCGGAGCGCAGCTCCGTCTCCACTACGGCGTGGCAATTCACCCCCAGCGCCGCGCCTTTGTCCGATATATATGCGGCGGTCTCCCGCTCTATGATAGCTGCCAGCTCCGCCGTGTCCGCCGCGCGGTACTGCTCCGTCAACTCCCGGATCTCCCGGGCGTAGTCGTCGTAGGATACGGCAAAGCCTTCCAGGTCCAGCTCCGTCAACGGCCGCAGGATCACCAGCATCAGCACCACGCCGCCCGCGGTGCGGACGATGGGCCGCAGCCGCCCCTTGGGCAGCAGGGCGTACAGGATGGACAGCACCAGTCCGGCTGCGATGATGGACAGCAGCCATGTCCGCAGCGCCCCGATCATGCCGTTACCGCCGACACGGCGGAGGTGATGGAGATGAGCAGCAGCAGTGCGCAGCTGCCGGTCATACCCAGCATCAGGCCGAAGGCCGTGCCCAGTGCGTTGATAAGCTCCGCCAGAGCCCCCTGCGTCACGATGCCCGCCAGAAACGCCGTCAGCTTGTACAACAGATACTGCACGGCCATGTTCAGAAACGGCGTCAGGCAGATGGCCAGCACCGCCAGCATCCCAAAGATACCCACGGCGTTTTTCAGCACCCCTGCTCCCGCCAGCACCGTCCCCGTGGCCTCGGAGATGATGGACCCCACCACCGGCACCGCCGTGGCGATGGCACTGCGGGTCATCTGCACCGTCATGGCGTCCGCCGCGCCGGTGGCCGCGCCGGTCAGGGTCAGAAAGCCGGTAAACACCACCATGGTGGCTGTCAGAGCCCAGGTCACGGCCTTGCTGATGCCCGCGCCAATTTTTTTCAGGCCGTGATCCGGCACCATGGTGTCGGCGGCGGCCGCCGCGATACAGCAATACAGCAGCGGCAGCAGCAGCTTCCGGATCACGCTGAGCAGCAGGTTGGCAAAAAACACCGTAGCCACCTGTCGTGTCCCCGCGGTGATGGCTCCGCCGCTGGCGGCCGCAGCCGCCGACAGTGTGGGCAGCAGTGCCTTGGCAAACACGTCCAGCTCCTCCATGGTCTCCACCCCCAGTCCCATCATCTGCTGCAGGTCCCCCGCAGCAGTGAGCGTGATGGCCAGAGCCCCCGCCATGGGCACGAACCGCGGCACCGATGGCTGCTCCGCCGCCGTGAAGAAGCTCTCCGCCACGCCGCACAGCAGTACCACGCCCAGCAGCAGCGCCGCGCCGGACGCCTTTTCCCGCAGGGCCTCTCCCAGTTGCTGCTGGGTGTCGTGCCACAGGCGGGCCAGCCCCTCCGACCACGTGGTGTGGTCCGGTGTCTCATCCAGGCCCTCCAGATGGGCCGCAGCCTCCGGCGGCAGCGCCTCCGTCACGCTGTCGGGGATGACGGACGCCTGTGCCGGCGTCACCAGCAGCCACAGCAGCGCCGCCGCGGCCATCCATATCTTCACTCCCCTCATAGCAGCCCCCTCAGCATGTCCCACGCCGCCTGAAACAGCGGCAGCGACACCAGAATGGCCGTGACAGCCCCCGCTGTCTCCACCAGTGATGCCATGGCGCTCTCCCCCGCGTCGCGGCACAGGTCGGAGCCTGTCCGACTCACCAGCGCGATACCCACCGTTTTTACCAGCGGCAGAAACAGATCCGTGGGCAGCCCGCCCCAGTCGAGCAGCTGGGTAAACAGGTCCCGCACCTGCCCCAGCGGCTCCGCCAGCAACAGCAGCGCCGCACCGCACACCGCCACCGCCAGCAGCAGCGCAATGTCGGGGTTTGTCCGCTTCAGCAGCACCGCCAGCAGCGCGCCGGTGAGACACAGCGCGCAAAGTCGGATCACCGTCTCCATGGCTCACAGGGAGAACAGCGTCTTGACCAGATCGAACAGGTCGCTGATCTGCTGCACCAGCATCATCAGCACCACGATCAGCCCCGCCAGCGTGGTCATCATGGCCTGCTCCTCCCGTCCGCTGCGGACCAGCAGCAGGTTCAGCACCGCCACCAGTATCCCGATGGCCGCAATTTTGAAAATCAGATCAACGTCCATGTACTACCCTCAAATCAGTAAGATCACCAGCAGCCCCGCGGCGGACAGTGCCAGTGCCCCCGTCACTCTGCGGTCCTGTGCATCCTCCCGCGCCCACCGCGCCGCCAGCGCTGTCAGCGCCTGCCGTGCGTCCTCCAGCTGTGTCAGCAGCCGCGTCTCATCTCCGCCCAGTTCCATGCGCCGCAGCACCTCTGCCGTCTCCGCATCCGGAATCCGTGAAAAAGCCCTGTTCCACGCTGACTGTAAAGGAATATTACTTTGCAGCATTTCCCACATCGCGTCGAAGTACAACCCGCACACGGGCCGCTGTGCCAGCTGTGCCAGCAGCTGCGGCATGGGCCGCCTTTGCCAGCGGATGCCCGTCTCCATGGCGCTCAGCGCCTGAGCCAGTGCCTGGGCCAGTGTCAGGCGCTGCCGCTGCCGCCTGCGCCTTGCTGCACAGCACCAGACCGCGCCGGCCACGATCAGCGCTGCCCCCGCCAGCTTGGCCGTCACAGCGCCTCCACCCGATAGACGCGGCGTCCATCCTCCACGGTGATGGTCACTATCCGTTGGAATACCTGCATCTCCAGCAGTCGGGCAAACAGCGGCTTCCGCGCCAGCTCCTCCCTGTCCGCGGCGTGGATGGTGGCCAGCAGCGCCACGCCGCAGTGTGCGGCGGACAGCATGGCCCGTAGGTCCTCCTCTGCGGTGATTTCATCCACTGCGATGACCTGTGGGTTGGCAGACCGCAGCAGCATGGTGATGCCCAGCGCCTTGGGACACCCGTCCAGCACGTCGGTGTGGGCCCCCACCTCCAGCTGCGGCACGCCGCGGTACATGGCCGCCAGCTCGCCCCGCTCGTCCACGATACCCACGCGGCAGGCGGGGCGCTGCTCGTCCCCGTCGGACAGCGCACAGATCATGTCCCGCAGCAGAGTGGTCTTGCCTACCCCCGGCGGTGCCAGCAGCAGCGTACTGGGGAACCCCTCCGATCCCCACAGCTCTCGCAGCAGCGGCTCTGCCAATCCCCGCACCTGACGGCTGATACGAACGGTTACGGAGGAGATGTCCCGCAGGTTGGTGTTGGCCCCGTCCCGCAGGACGGCGGTGCCGCAGACGCCGACCCGAAAGCCGCCGCGGCCGATGAGATACCCCTTGCTCAGTGTTTCCGACACAGCGTAGCGGGAGTATCCCGTCACCATGTCGCACAGCTGCTCCAAGTCGGACTGCGTCACCAGTGCCCTCGGCAGCTCATCGCTGACAAGTATCTCCCCTTCACACGTCAGTACCGTCATAGGCCGCCCCGTCCGCAGGCGGAACTCCTCCGCCTGCGCCTTCCTCCAGTCCGGCAGCCGCCGCGCCGCCTGCTGCCACCGCACCGGCAGCAGTTCCAGCGCCTGTTCATAGCGTGCTATGGCATAGCTCAATTCCATGCTCCGCTCCCCTTCCTGTGTGATATTCACTTGTATGACGGCTCGTCCCCAAATATGCCGGGATACGAAAAAAGCCCCGGCAGCGCACCACCCCCGCGCTTTCATCTGCTCCCTCCATGACCGCAAAAACACTGCCCCCTCTGCTTACAGTCAGTCCCTTGCTTACGGGCACAAAAAAAGAACACAGCGGTCGATGCCGCTGTGTTCTTTTTTCAGTGATTCCAAATGAGCTGCATGGCCAGAATCGCCACGGCGCCGGCGGCGATGAACACGCCGGCGATGAGCATGGCCGCCTTCAGCGCACCGCCCATGGCGGCGCGGCGCTGCTCCGGCGTAAACTGCTCCTGGGACTCCCAGGGCCGGTCATCGGCGGGCGACGGCTCCTGCGGTGTCGCCTTCTTAGGCATGCGCGGGAACAGCATGGGCGACGGCCCTACGCCGCTCATATCGGCGATGGTCCGCCCATCGTCGTCCTGATAGGTTCGCTTCTTCGCCATTACTTATCGTACAGATGGCACGCCACAAAGTGGCCCGGCTCCAGCTCGCGCTGGACAGGAGTTTCCTCCTTGCAGCAGGCCATGCAGTTGGCGCAGCGGGTGTGGAACTTGCAGCCCTTTGGCGGGTTGGCGGGAGACGGGATGCTGCCCTCCAGCACGATACGGTTCATCTTCACCGTGGGATCGGGGATGGGGATGGCGGAGAACAGGGCTTTGGTGTAGGGGTGCAGCGGGTTGCGGAAGATATCCTCCGTGGCGCCATACTCCACCAGATTGCCCAGATACATGACGCCCACCGTGTCGGAGATGTGCTCCACCACGGACAGATCATGGCTGATGAACAGGTACGTTAGGTTGTACTTCTTCTGGATCTCCTTGAGCAGGTTGATGATCTGCGCCTGAATGGACACGTCCAGTGCGGACACCGGCTCGTCACAGACAATGAACTCGGGGTTCAGTGCCAGAGCACGGGCAATACAGATACGCTGCCGCTGGCCGCCGGAGAACTCATGGGGATAGCGGCCCTTGTGGAAGGGCTGCAAGCCGCAGTTGTCCATGACCTTGTCAATATAGTCGTCGAACTCCTCCTTGGGCACCAGGTTGTGCTCCCGTACCGCTTCGCCGATGATCTCGCCTACCGGCATACGGGGGGACAGTGAGGAGAACGGGTCCTGGAAGATGATCTGCATCTTGGTGCGCATGGCGCGCATCTCCTTGGCGGACAGATCGTAGATCTCCTGCCCGTTGAACAGCACCTGACCGGAGGTCTTTTCGTCGTACAGCCGGAGGATGGTGCGGCCGGTGGTGGTCTTGCCGCAGCCCGACTCGCCCACCAGACCCATGGTGGTGCCGCGCTTCAGGTTGAACGTCACGCCGTCCACAGCCTTGACGTAGCCCACAGTCTTGGACACCATGCCGCCCTTGATGGGGAAATACTTCTTCAGGTGGTTGACCTGCAGAATGTACTGGGGATCATACTCCACGGGGGTGAAATCGTTGTCCACGGTGAGAGAGGGCTTCTTCGCCTTCTGGCTGTATGCCTGCTCCTTGACAAACTCGTCGGCATTCTGCTTCTGAGTCTCTTTCAGCTCCTCGAGGACCTGATCGTCATTCTTACCTGCTTTCCAGAACGGCATCTTATTCACCCTCCTTTCCGTTGTCGGCGCTGCCGGTCATTTCCTGCTCCACCTGCTCCTCCAGTTCCGGACGCTTGCCGTCGTAGTAGCGGTAGCAGCTGACCTTGTGGGTAGGCGAGATGCTGACCTCACAGGGATATTCGCCGCTGCACTGCTCTACGCACATCTCGCAGCGATCCTTGAAGTAGCAGTAATCCGGCATGTTGATGGGGTTGGGCACCTTGCCGGGGATAGAGTACAGCTTTTCCACCTGACGGCCCACCACAGGCTTGGAGGCCATCAGGCCGATGGTATAGGGATGCGCGGGGTGGGCGAAGATCTCCTCCGCCGTACCCTGCTCCACGATACGTCCCGCATACATGACCACCACGTAGTCCGCCATCTCGGCGATAACGCCCAGATCGTGGGTGATGAACATGATGGAGGAATTGATTTTGTCCTTCAGGTTCCGCAGCAGGTCCAGGATCTGCGCCTGAATGGTCACGTCCAGCGCCGTGGTCGGCTCATCGGCGATGATCAGGCGGGGGCTGCACGCCAGGGCCATAGCGATCATGACACGCTGGCGCATACCGCCGGACAGTTCGTGGGGGAAGTTCTTGTAAACGCCTGCGCTGTTAGCGATGCCCACCATCTCCAGCAGCCGGATAGAGCGCTCGCGCACCTGCTCCTCCGTCTGGCCCTTCTCGCCGTGGAGGGCGATGACCTCGTCCAGCTGGTCGCCGATGCGGAACACGGGGTTCAGTGCGGTCATGGGCTCCTGGAAGATCATGGACACGAAGTTGCCCCGCAGGTGCTGCATCACGGAGTCGGGGGTCTTGGTGACATCGTAGGCTTTGTCGCCCAGATTCAGGCGGATCTCGCCCTCCACCACCTGACCCTGGGGCCGCTGCAGCAGCTGCATCAGGGACAGACTGGTGACGGACTTGCCGCAGCCGGACTCGCCCACCACACCCACGGTCTTGCCGATGGGCACAGAGAAGGTGACGCCGTCCACGGACTTGACCACGCCGGTGTCGGTAAAGAAGTAGGTATGGAGGTTATCGAACTCCACCGCATTGTTAGTGTCGTGCATCTCGGTGAGATACTCGGACTCCGGCACGGTTTTACGCTTGCGCTTCTTTTCCAGCGCATTGGTGATCTTGCGGTTTTCCTTGGAAATACGGCGGGATTCCTTTGCGGACAGATAACCGTCGTTGTGCTTTTTCGCCATTCCGATCCACTCCTTTCTCAGCGCTTCATCTTCGGGTCGAACGCATCACGCAGACCGTCGCCCACGAAGTTGAAGCCCAGCACTGTCAGCATCAGGCAGATGCCGGCGGGGATCCAGATAAACCAGTACTCCGTCAGCACGTAGGAGTTGGACACGTCGTTCATGATATTGCCCCAGGACGCAAAGGGGAACTTGACGCCCAGACCCAGGAAGGACAGGGTCGCCTCGGTGATGATGGTGGAACCCAGGCTCATGGTGCAGTTGACGATGAGTTGGGGGATGACGTTGGGGATCAGGTGCCGGAAGATACGGCGGGACACGCTGATGCCGCAGGCCTCAGTAGCAGTCATAAACTCCTGCTCACGCAGGGACAGGATCTGGCCGCGGACCAGACGGGCAATGCCGGGCCAGCCCAGGAAGCCCAGGATCAGCATCAGGTACAGCATACGGACCTGCGGGTCCACGCGCATGCCGTCCATAGCCGCGCCCAGGATGATAATCAGCGGCGTGGAGGGGATACAGTAGAAAATATCCACGATACGCATGATGAGGTTATCCACCCAGCCGCCGAAGTAGCCGGAGATACCGCCCAGAATCACGCCCAGCGTGGCGGAAATGATGACCACGATGAAGCCGATGCACAGGGATACGCGGCCGCCGTACATCAGACGGGTCAGCATATCCATACCGTTCTTATCGGTGCCCAGCGGGTGGACCTTGTTGGGGAAGGAGTAGGCGTCGAACACGCGGGTGACGGTGCCCTCCTTGATGGACCACTGGTACTTGGCAGGGTTGTATTCCAGCTGGATCTCTCGAACCTCGCCGTTCTCGTTGGTGTACTCGATCTGGGTCTCTCCCTTGCCCGCAGCCTCAATGACCCGCTCCTTGAACTCTTTGGAGATCACGGTGCCGGACACCTTGGACTGGATGACATAGCGGCTGATGTACGCGACTTCCTCGCCGTTGAGCATCACGCTGCCGTCGTCCATGGTATAGGTCTTGCCGTCGGCGGTGAACTCGGTCTCACCGGTGACGTGGGCCTTCAGGGCGTTGAAGCTGAAGCTGAAGCTGAACTTCTCACCGGTGACGCTGGGATTCACGATGTCCTTGTACGCCACCGCCAGCAGTGTGCCGCCGCTGGACACGGAGTACAGGCTGTCGCCCTCCTCGGTGATGTCGTAGTTCACACCCTTGTAGCTGAAGCTGTCATCCTTGCCCATGTGCAGTGTCAGCTGCGCCTGCAGGATGGCGCCGAACTCCTGCCCGTCCGCGATGAGGTACCGGTACTCGGTGTTCTCGCTGAGGGCAGCGTATTCCTTCATCTGGATGTCGTCGCGGTAGAACACCTCGTCCTGCCCGTAGGGGCTGACCAGACCGCCGATGAAGGAGAAGATGAACATCACGGCCAGAATGGTGAGACCCACCACAGCCAGCCGGTTGCGGAAGAAGCGCTTGGCTACCAGCGTGCCAGGGGACAGCACCTTGACGCGGCGGTCATCGCTGAGGGAGTAATCCTCCTGGGGCGTGTTATCCTCAGAGGGCGTATTGTCCTTTCCCGCGTACTTTTCGTTGAGCTCATAGGAACGGCGGCGGGCATCGGTGCCCGGCATTCCCTGACCTTTCCCGGGCTGGGATAGATCTTTATCCGTCTTATCGTTAAAATAACTCATTCGTCACGTCCTCCCTTCTCAAGCGATGCGTACCCGCGGATCAACCACGGCGTACAGGATATCGGAGATGAGGTTGCCCAGCAGCGTCAGGATCGCCAGGAACGTCATGTAGAACATGGAGAACGGAATATCACCGGCCACCATGGCGTTGTAGGAGATGTAGCCGATGCCCGGGATAGCGAACAGCGTCTCTGTGATCAGCGCGCCGGCGAACAGGCCGGGCAGGCTGCCGCCGATAAACGTGACCAGCGGGATCAGCGTATTGCGGAAGGCATGGTGATAGATGACCTTTTTCTCGGACAGGCCCTTGGCACGGGCAGTCCGGATGTAGTCGGCGTTCAGCACCTCCAGCATGTTGGTGCGGACGTAGCGCATCCACGGACCGATGGAGATGAACACCAGCGTCACGATAGGCAGCACCAGATGCTTGGCCATATCCAGTATCTGCCCGAAGCGGGATAGCGTACTGAAATCACGTCCTGTCAGACCCACCAGATCGAACCAGCCCAGCTTCACGGAGAACACCAGCTTCAGCAGGGTGGCAAAGAAGAACGTAGGCAGAGACATACCCAGCAGGGCCACGGTGGTAACGGTATAGTCAGTCACGCTGTACTGCTTGGTGGCAGCCACGATGCCCAGGGGCACCGCGATCAGCAGCTCGAACACCAGAGAGATAGCTCCCATGATGAAGGACACCCAGATGACCTCGTTGAACTTCTGGATGACGGGCACGGTGTACTTCCAGCTGTCGCCGAAGTTGCCGGTGACCAGGTTTTTCAGCTGCACGAAAAAGCCTGGGATCAGCTCCAGATCCAATCCGTATTGGGCATTCAGCTGGGCCAGCCACTCCTCGTAGGGCTTGGAGCCGGGTGCCTGTGACAGCTGCCGCGCCATGGTCTCCACGTAGGAGGCGGGCAGACAGCGCATCAGCACATAGATGATGAATGTCACAAAGAACAGGATCACAATCGATAGCAGTGTGCGTTTGACTAAGAATTTGCGCATACAATCCCTCCGTTTTGCCGACAGCCGCCCCGCGCCAGGGGCCGCTGTCCTTTTTTAATGTGATTCTGCGTATCAGGCAGTCGTTCCGGCACGGACGTCGAACCGCCTGACTCATACGCAAAAAGAGTCCGGGGATAGGCTACCCTGCGGCTTTGCAGCCGCAGGGTAGCCGTCTTAAAGGTTGTTGGGCCTTTAAGGAAAATCAGATGTACGGATCAGGCGCTTACTTCAGATCCAGCAGCTCCAGATCGTTGTACCACTGCCAATAGGTAGTGATATCGGGCGTCACGGTATCCAGGTTCACGCGCTGGCTGGAGATGATGACGCAGTTCTGGCGCTGATAGACGGGGATCTCAACAGCCCAGTCGGCCACGATATCCAGGCACTCCTTGTACAGGGTCTTACGATAGGTCTGGTCGGTGGACTGACGGGCCTGCATGATCAGGTCATCCAGCTCGGCATCCTTGATCCAGTAGGACTTCTCGTTAGAACCGCCCTGGCTGTGATAGATCTGGAACATATCGGGGTCGGGAGTGGCCTGCCACGCCATGGCGAACATGTCCGCGTTACCAGCGTTGATGGCGTTGGTCATCTCGGAGAAGTTGGACATATCGGAGACGATCAGGTTGAAGCCCAGCTCCTTCAGAGCGTCGGAGGCCAGGGTCAGAGCCATAAAGGTGGGGTGGTCGCCGGTACCGCTGCCGCCCACCATGACCTCAGCGTCCATGCGGGCATCCGCGGGAGCCGCGGTGATCTTGCCGTCGGTGACGGTGTAGCCGGCAGCCTCGAAGTAACCCAGAGCGGCCTGCTTGGCGGCGGCGTACTTATCCTCGGCGGACATACCGTCGGTGTAGATGTCATTGCCGTTCACATCCACGGAGAAAGCGACCTTGTAGCCCTCATCGGTGACACGGGGAGCGGCCCAGGAGGTGTCGGAGATGGGGTAGTTGATGACGTTGGCGAACTCACCGTAGTAGGAGTCCACAGCCACGTCACGGTACACAGCGATCACAGTAGCGATAGCCTTACGCAGGTTCTTGGAGGCCTCGTCGCCGCCGTTGCCATTGCCGACCTTCACGCGGTTGGCGTTGAAGCCGACATAGCCATAGCCCAGGTTGGCGACCAGATCGGTCTGCAGCACGTCACCGGAGATCTCGCCGTTGGAGTTGGCCTTCTTGATCTGATCGGCAGCTTCCTTGGAGTAGGAAGGATCGGTGATGTCGATGGTGCCGGAAACGACGCCGGGGATCTTATCCACATCCTGCATCTCGCGCCAGATGATGGTGTCGATCTTGGGCTCGCCCTTCCAGTAACCGGCGTTCTTCTCCAGGGTCACAGCGCCGTTGGAATAGCTCTCGAAGGTGTAGGGACCGGAGCCGACAGGAGCGGAGGTCACAGACTTGACGTGGGACAGGTCGCCCTTGTCGAAGCCGAACTTGTTGTTGTCATAGTCGTACTTCTCGGTCTCGCCGTAGTAGTGCATGGGGCAGATGGTCACGGGGATCTGATAGATGGCGGTGGCATTGACCTCGGTCAGGGTGACGGTCATGCTGTAATCGCCGGTCTTGACGATACCAGCGACATTGGGAGCGGACTCACCGGTCTGCACGCCGACGGTGTAGTCGGAGAAGGCGTCACCGATCTCAGCCTCGATGAAGGCGGAGATGCTGGTGCCGGCGGTCTCGGCGTTGATGCCGTTATCGGAGATGTCATAGCCGTACTTAGCCACGATGGCCTTCCAGAAATCCTCGACAGTGGCGCCCTCGGCCAGCTCATAGCCCCAGTTGGCAGCTTGGGCGGCCACGGAATCACTGGCGGTGGCGCTACCGGCAGCCACAACGTAGTCCAGGATCTCCTGAGTGAACTTCACGCCGGCGGCGTTGAAGGCAGCCCAGAAGGTGTTGTACTGATCCTCGGTGAAGAAGTCAGTGGCGGTATAGCCGTCGGGGCCGGCAGCCAGGATCAGGTTCATACGGGAGTCCATGCCGGAACGGTAGGCATCCAGGCCCTTGATGGGGATGGAGTACAGGGTGGACACGCCGTCATAGGTGGGGTCAAGCAGGACGTAGTAGGAGAAGATGACATCGTCGATGGTCATCTCGGTACCGTCGGAGAACTTGACGCCGGGCTTCAGGGTGATGTTGTAGTCAACGGTGCCGTCCTCGTTCTCAACGATCTCGCAGTCGGCCACGCCGTAGTAGGTGTAGTCGGTGCCGTTGTAGGGACGGACGTCACCCTCGATGCCCTTCAGCACCACGGAGCCCTCACGGTCGGTGACCAGCAGAGCGTCGAAAACCATGTTCATGACCTGGTTCTCATAATCGTTGGTGTAGAAGAAGGGGGAGAACTTGCCGTCGAAGTTCTGGGTGCCGACCACCAGCGTCTTAGCGGTCGAGCCCTGACCCTGATTACCGTCATTGTTGGCGTCGTTCTGCTGGCCGCAGCCTGCGAACAGACCCACGCACATGACGACAGACAGGATCAATGCAAGTGCCTTTTTCATTGGATCTAACTCCTTTTCGATATATTTGCAGCAACGGGTGTATACCCGTGGTGCACAATGGGACTCTGCATGCGGAGCATGCAGAAAAAGGGAGTACTCCCTTTGGGCCGGTCGATCGCCGCTGCGATATAATCGGTCATTTTGTTTATTATACCATATACTTATGCCTGTTGTACAGTCTTTTTTCTCATTCTGCCGGGATTTCGCCGCTCTTCCCCACGGGTTCCCACGCGCTGCGCCGCACCAGCTGCCGCGCAAACAGTGCTGCCACAAGGGATACGGCCTTCAGCGCCAGATAGGCTGCCGCCAGTGCGCCGCGTCCACCGCTGCCGGACAGCAGGAGGTATACGACCTCCGCCGCAAGGCCCACGCCTGCCGCGATGGCCTCGCCCAGACACCGTCCGGGCAGCGCCTGCACCGTGGCCCTGTACACGTACTCCCGCATGGGGTACTCCCGGGCCTGCCAGCGGACTGTGGCCCATACGACGCTGCCGGTGAGTCCCACCTCCGCCGCGTAGGGCAGCAGCACGTAGAAGCACCGGTCCATGCCCGGCGCGGAGATGAACCCTCCGGCCACCACCGCCGCCGCCATCACCGCCGTCAGCAGCCACACCCGCCGAAGGAGCGCAGTGCGCTCCTTCTCAGCGGCGCGGCAGACGTAGCAGGTGCCGGTGTAGACGTAGTTCCCCGACACATCGCGATAGAAATCATTGAGATGGTCGCGGCGTCCCCGCCGCTCTTTGCCCTCTGCCATTACCGGATACCGGTCATGTCATAGCTGTCCAGCCACTGGTCGGCGGCGGCGCACACGCCCCGCAGGCAGCTCTCATCAAAGGGAGACTCCAGGCCGGCGTTCTTCAGCAGATCGGTGAAGGTGCGGCTGCCGCCCTGCCTGGTGTAGGCCATGTAGTGCTCCCAGGCGTCGCCCAGATCCTTCTGGATCATGGCCCAGAACTCCAGGGACACGGTCTGCGCCAGGCAGTAGTCGATATAGTAGAACGGGCTGGAGTAGATGTGGTGCTGACGCTGCCAGCGGCGTCCCTCGGTGTAGAAGGGGATCTCGCTGTCGTCCATCTTCACCCACGGCATGTAGAGGCCGGTCAGCTCCTTCCAGGCGGCGTTGCGCTCGGCGGGGGTCATGTCGGGCTTCTCATACACGATGTGCTGGAAGTGGTCCACCATGGTGCCGTAGGGAATGAACGTCAGGGCACCGGCCAGATGGCTGTACAGGAACTTGCGGGTGTCGGGGCCGAAGAAGCCCTCGGCCCACGGCCAGGCAAAGAACTCCATGCTCATGGAGTGTACCTCGCAGCCCTCCAGCGTCGGCCAGATGTAGCTGCTGGGGATGCGCTTGCGGTTGGTCCAGTCGGCAAAGGCGTGACCGGCCTCGTGGGTCACCACCTCCACATCGTGCTGGGTGCCGTTGAAGTTGGCAAAGATGAAGGGCACCTCATACTCGCCCAGGCTGGTGCAGTAGCCGCCGCCCTGCTTGCCCTCGGTGCTCAGCACGTCCAGCAGCTCGTTGTCCAGCATGGTGCGGAAGAACTCCTTGGTCTCGGGAGACAGCTCACCGTAGAACTTCATGCCCTGGGCCAGGATGTCGTCAGGGGTGCCCACGGGGCAGGGATTGCCGGACCGGAACTCCAGCGCCAGGTCAGCAAAGCTCAGGGGATAGCTCTTGCCCAGACGCGCCGCCTGACGGCGGCAGATCTTGTCGGCCACCGGCACCAGATACTTCTGTACGGCGGTGCGGAACTTCTCCACGTCCTCCTTGGTGTAGCAGTTGCGGTTCATGCGGTAGTAGCCCAGGGTGGTGTAGCCCTCATAGCCCATCTTCCTGCCCATGCTGTCGCGCAGGTGTACCAGCTTGTCGTACAGCTCATCCAACTCCGCCGCGTGCTCCATGGACCACTTGGCGTCAGCCTGCCACGCCGCCAGACGTCGCGCATCGTCGGGATCGCTCTTCAGCGGCGTCAGCTGGGACAGGGTGTAGGTCTTGCCCTCGAAGGGGATCTGAGCGGAGGCCAGCAGCTTCTCGTATGCCTGCACCAGGTCGTTCTCCTGCTGCATCTCGGGGATGATCTCCGGCGTGAAGCACTTGCGGGCGATCTCAGCGTTGACGAACATCAGGTCGCCATACTCTGCGGTGAACTCCGGACGGAACTTGGACTCCAGCATAGCCGCCTTCCACGCCTGCTGATACTCCTCCAGCTCAGGGCTGAAGGTGTTCCAGAACTTCTCCTCCTCATCGTAGAAGGTGTCACGGGTGTCGATGGAGTGGCGGATGGATGCCAGTGTGGCCTGGGTCTCCACGGCCAGAGACGCCTTCTGCTCCTCCAGGAAGGTCGCCTTGGCCTCCTCATAGGTGCCGGCGTTCTTCAGCCGCTCCGTCAGCTTCGTCAGCTGCTTTTTCACCGTCTCCGTGTCGGGGCGGGCGTAGGGCATCTCGGAAAACTTCATATCTTGCTCCTCCTTGCATGATTTACGATGGTACATCGTTCTATGTCGCGGCGTGTCGGATCATCCGCCGCCGCGTCGGCATACAAATTCACTGCTGGCGGTTGTAGATGGCGCTGACCGCCGTCTTGTTCCCGCCGATGAACACGATGGCCGCAGCCGCCGTCACCAGCATGAACGCCGTCAGCACCAGTCTCGGCGGCAGCACCACCGTCAGCGCGCCGGCCACCAGCTGACCGGTAAGGCTCCCCACAGTGTTCAGCATATTGAACGCCCCGTTGAACCGTCCCTTTTTCTCGTCCGGCACATAGCTCTGGGTGGCGGAGATGCGGATGGTATAGCTGGTGACGCCCAGCAGCCCGTTGCACAGGCACATCGCCATCATCACCGGCACCGGCGTGTAGAGATACCCGCCCTCCAGCATGGAGATAACGATATATACCGCCAGGGCGATGGCGTACTTCCGGTGGGTAGGCAGCTGCACCTTATAGTGTACCAGCCCACCGACGGTACGGCCCACCACCATCATGCCCCACACCAGCATGTACACGTATTCGCCGTTGGGGAACGCCCCCTTGAAATAGGGCAGCGTGATGACCTGGGACGCGCCGCCGGCCAGCGAGCTGAATGCGAAATAGCACGCTACCGCCAGCAGCCCCTTCTCGCTCCACAGGAACCGGAAGCCCTCCCCGATGTCCCGCAGCAGCCGCCGTGCGGAGGACTCTCCCGCCGTCGCCGTGGCCTTTTGCGTCTCGATGTACTTCTCCTCCGCCCGGATCTGCGTCTCCGCGATGGCGGCGGTCAGAAAGCACACGGCGTTGATGCCCAGCAGCGGCGCGATGCCCACCTTGTTGTAGACGTAGGTGGAGATGGGGATCATCACCGCCGACAGCGTCTCCAGTACGCTGGCGATGGAGTAGGCCTTGGAGTAGTTGCCCTCGGTGATGAGCATGGGGTAAAAGCTCTCGTAGGCCACCATATAGACGCTGTTGATGGTGCCGATAATGAAGCACCACACCGCCAGTACCGGAAAGCTGAACCAGCCCCTGCTCAAAATGAACGCCGCCATGGCGTAGATGCCTGCTGAGATAAAGTCCAGCGTGTAGATGGTCCGCTTGCGGGAGAACCTGTCCAGAATAGCGCCGGAGAAGATGGGTGCGATGATCTGGGGCGCGGTGAACGTGGCGATATAGATGGCGTACAGCAGGGACGACTCGGTGTAGTCCAGCACCAGCAGGCTCAGAGCGAAGCCGGACATGGCGTTGCCCAGCATGGATACCACGCTGCCCAGTGTGATGATGGTAAAGTCTCGCGTCCACAGAGGGGCGACAGCCGGTCGGAGCTCATCGGTCTGTTTCATATATCTGCACGGACCGTTCCGCCGGAACGACCGCCCCCCTCCTTTCCTGAAATGAAATAGTATCACGTAAATAGTATCGTGTAAGTAGACATTATAACGGATAGATCGCCGATTGGCAAGCATCTTTCGTGGCGGGGCTGCGGCGGGGACGCACGGCGCTTGCCAGACCCGTGGCCCGTGTGCTATAATATCAACGACAAAATTGTCCATCTTTCGAGGACAAAGGAGGTTCTTCTCTATGACGCACACTTCCGTCCAGCCGCTGCTGGACTTCATCGCCGCCAGCCCCAGCTGCTACCATGTGGTGTCCAATCTGGCCGCCCGTCTCACTGCGGAGGGCTATACGCCCCTGTCCGAGCGGGACCGCTGGACTCTGACTCCCGGCGGCCGGTACTTCGTCACCCGCAACAGCTCCAGCATCCTCGCCTTCCGCGTACCCCGGAAGCTGACCGGCGGCTTCATGATGGCCGCGGCCCACAGTGACTCCCCTGCCTTCAAGCTCAAGGAGAACGCGGAGCTGCGGGACAACGGCTACATCCGCCTGAACACCGAGAAATACGGCGGCATGCTGATGGCCACGTGGTTCGATCGCCCCCTGTCCGTGGCGGGCCGCCTGTTCGTGCGGGAAAACGGCGCCATCGCGGAAAAGCTGGTGAACGTAGACCGTGACCTGCTGGTGATCCCCAGCGTGGCCATCCACATGAACCGGAATGCCAACGACGGCATGAAGTATCAGGCCAACATCGACACCGTTCCCCTGTTCAGCGCCGAGGACCCCGACGCCGCCATCCTGCCCCTGGCCGCGGAGGCCGCCGGCGTCCGTCCGGAGGACGTGCTGGGACAGGACCTGTTCCTCTACTGCCGCGGCTGCGGCACGGTGCTGGGCGCCCACGGCGAGTACATCCTCTCCCCCAAGCTGGACGACCTGGCCTGCGTCTGGGGCTGCACAGAGGGCTTCCTCTCCGCCGGTGACAGCGGCAGCCTGCCGGTGCTGTGCATCTTCGACAACGAGGAGGTGGGCTCCGCCACCAAGCAGGGCGCGGCCTCCACATTCCTGCGGGACACCCTGCGCCGCATCAGCCTGGCTCTGGGCCAGGACGAGGAGGCTTTCCAGACCACCCTGGCCCGCAGCTTTCTGGTATCCGCCGACAATGCCCACGCCATCCACCCCGATCACCCCGAATACGCCGACCGAGGCAACTGCCCCCGCATGAACGGCGGCGTGGTCATCAAATTCAACGCCAACCAGCGCTACGCCACGGACGGCCGCTCCTGCGCCGTGTTCCGCGCTGCCTGCGCTGAGGCAGGCGTGCCGGTGCAGCTGATGGCCAACCGCTCCGACCTGCCCGGCGGCTCCACCCTGGGCAGCATCGCCGGCACGCTGGTACCGGTGAGCACCGTGGACATCGGCCTTGCCCAGCTGGCCATGCACTCCTCCTGGGAGACCATGGGCGCGCAGGACTGCGCCTATCTGGCCGCAGCAGCAGCCCGCATTTTTGAGACCGAGCTGTAACGTCCCCGCGCCCTCCGGCGGGGCCGGAGGGCGCTTTCTGCGCAAAAAATATCCCTTTCCCGCAGGAAAGGGATATTTTTCAGTCATTTTCCGGTTCAGGAGGGCCAGTCGATGGGGACCATCTCTCCCATCACCACATAGCGGGCGTTGTCGTACACGTAGTCGCAGGTGGACAGCGTCAGGATATTGCCCGTGGGCGTACCGGTGGTGGACGTAAACGTGGAGCTGCTGATGCACTGCTTGATGTAGTCCGAGGACAGCTCATAGGCGTACACGTCAGAGTCATGGGGCGTCACCATACCGGCGAACAGGTTCACCTTGTACAGCTGATTGGGCGTATACAGGTACAGATAGGGATGGGCATCGTAGAAGCTCTGCTCTTTGTACTTGGTGATGGCGGCGAACATGCGGCCGGACTTCATATTGTGCCCGTACAGCAGGTTGTTCTGGGTGGTAAAGTCGGAATTGCAGCGCCAATCCAGGAAGATGGTACCGTTCTTGTTGCTGGAGCCGTCGATATCGCGGTACAGGTAGTACTCGCCGCCCTCCTCCGCCGTCTGGACGATGGGGTAGTTGATGCCGGTGTTGGCGCCGTAGATCCAGCCCACCACGTCAGGATACTTGGCCTGCAGCGCGGTGAAGTCCACGGAGATGTAGTCGGGCTCGCTGCCGGTGCTGCCGTCGGTGTTGCTGTCGGTGTTGTCATTGGAAGGCGTTACCGGTGTCACCACCTGGTCGATCAGATCCTGCTGGTTCTTTTCGCTTTCCTTTTTCTCCATCATATAGCTGATGATCTTCACCGAGGAGAACACCAGCACACCCAGCAGAATGGCCAGCACACCGTAGTACAGTACCTTGCCGCCTTTGTGCTTCTGGCTGCTCCGTCTGGGTCTGTCGCCGTAGTCGGCGGGGCGGTTCTGGGACCGCTCGTCGCGCACACGGGAGCCCCGCTCCTCGCGGCGTCTGTTAGGTCTTTCGTTCATGTAACAAGCCTCCTTGCTTTGCAAGCATTGTAGCAGGTTTCGCATATCAATGCAAGTTGTATTTACAACCTGTAACCAAATTTAACAGTTTGTCACTTAATAGTTTGTCTTTACTTCCCCGCCAAGTTACGTTAAAATAGATATCACACACGATAAGACGGCGCGGCGTCCCCGCAGGTTCCGCCGCCCGGAAAAAGGAGCAAAATGAGATGATCTACTTCAACAGCGATTATCTGGAGGGCGCGCACCCCGCCCTGATGGCAAAGCTCAACGAGACCAACATGATCCAGACCGTGGGCTACGGCGAGGATGAGTACTGCGCCGCCGCACGGGAAAAGATCAAGGCAGCCTGCCAGGCCCCTGACGCCGACGTTCACTTCCTGGTGGGCGGTACGCTGACCAACACCACGGTGATCGCCTCCGTTCTCCGGCCCTATCAGGGCGTCCTCACCGCCGCCAGCGGCCACATCAACTGCCACGAGACCGGCGCCATCGAGTCCTCCGGCCACAAGGTGCTGGCCCTGCCCACCAACAACGGCAAGATCACCGCCCAGCAGGTGGAGGACTATTACAATTGGCATCACTTCAGCCCCGACTATGAGCACATGGTCATGCCCGGCATGGTGTATATCTCCTTCCCCACCGAGGGCGGCACCATGTACTCCAAGGCGGAGCTGACGGCGCTGTACGAGGTATGTCGGAAGTGCGGCCTGCCCCTCTTTATCGACGGTGCGCGGATGGGCTACGGCCTCACCTGCGACGATTGCGACCTGACCCTGCCGGAGCTGGCGCGGCTGTGCGATGTCTTCTACATCGGCGGCAACAAGGTAGGCGCTCTGTTCGGCGAAGCCGTGGTCATTATGAACGATGCGCTGAAGCGGGACTTCCGCTTTATGATGAAGCAGCGGGGCGGCATGCTGGCCAAGGGCCGCCTGCTGGGCGTGCAGTTCGACGCTCTGTTCACCGATGACCTGTACTTCAGGATCGCCCGCCACGCCAACGTCATGGCCAAGAAGATACACGCCATTTTCGAGGAGAACGGCTACTCCTTCCTCTTTGACTCCCCCACCAACCAGCAGTATCCCATCATGTCCGATGCGGAGCTGGCCGAGCTCGGCAAGGACTTCGGCTACGAGTACTGGGAGCGTGTGGACGCCGCCCACTCCGCCGTGCGCTTCTGCGCCAGCTGGGCCACCACGCAGGAGAACGTGGACGCCCTCCGCGCCGCCGTCCATGCCCTGAAAAAGTAACGAATTTTGCAAAAACATCCCCTCCGGCACAGCCGGAGGGGATGTTTTCATATCTTTTTCGCCGCCACATCGCACAGCTGGAGCCTGACGCCGTTTTTCGCCGCCAGTGCCCCGCCCTTCTGCAGCAGCTTGTCCCGATTCTTGTTGATGAGCTGGACCACCAGCTCGTCCTTCTTGGCCTGGGGCATGGTGTTCAGCAGCGTCCGCGCCACGCTCACCGCCATGTTCCGGTTGCCCGACAGCACGCCGCCCAAAATGCCGCCCTTGCCGTCCTTTTCCAGCTTTTCCGCCAGCAGCGGCACCAGCAGCTCCGTCAGGCTGTTGTAGTCGATGTCATCGACCAGTATCTTCAGTTCGATCATTTCCTTACGCCTTGGGACCCGCGGCCACCACCGCTGCGCTCATGTGGGTGTACTTCTTGAAATTCTCCGCAAAGCTCTGGGCCAGCTTTTTACAGCTGTCCTCGTAGGCCGCCTTGTCCTCCCAGGTGTTGGCGGGGATCAGCAGCTCCGAGGGCACGCCCTCGATGCTGGTGGGCACCTGCACGCCGAAGGTGGGGTCCGTGACGAATTCGCCCTTTTCGATATCGCCGGTGAGGGCCGCCGTTACCATGGCCCGGGTGTAGCTGAGCTTCATCCGCTTGCCGGTGCCGTTCCAGCCGGTGTTCACCAGATACACCTTGGCGCCTGCCTTCTCTACCTTCTCCGCCAGCATGGCGGCGTACACGGAGGGGTCCAGCGGCAGGAACGGCTCGCCGAAGCAGGTGGAGAACGTGGGCACCGGCTCGGTGACGCCGATCTCCGTGCCCGCCACCTTGGAGGTGAAGCCGGATACGAAGTAGTACATGGCCTGGTCCTTGTTCAGCTTGCTGATGGGGGGCAGCACGCCGTAGGCGTCCGCCGTCAGGAAGATGACAGTCTTGGGCACGCTGGGGCTCATGCCGGACAGCTCCGCGTTGGGGATATACTCCACGGGGTAGCCCACGCGGCTGTTCACCGCCAGAGAAGCGTCGTCAAAATCGAACTCCCTTGTGTCGGGGTCCATCACCACGTTTTCCACCAGTGCGCCGAACCTGATGGCGTTGTAGATCTCCGGCTCACCCTCGGGGCTGAGGTTGATGCACTTGGCGTAGCAGCCTCCCTCGAAGTTGAACACGGAATCGTCGGCCCAGCCGTGCTCATCGTCGCCGATGAGCATCCGCTGTGGGTCGGCGGACAGGGTGGTCTTTCCGGTACCGCTGAGGCCAAAAAACACGGCGCTGTCGCCGTTTTTTCCGATGTTGGCGGAGCAGTGCATGGGGAACACGCCCTGCTTGGGCAGCACATAGTTCATCACGGAGAATACGGACTTCTTGATCTCACCGGCGTACTGGGTGCCGCAGATCACCACCTCGCGGGCCTCGTAGTCCACCAGAATGGCGGCCTCGGAGCGGGTACCGTCGATGTCCGGCACGCACTTGAAGCCCGGGGCGGCGATGATGGTGTAGTCCTCGTGGAAATCCTTGAGCTGATCCGCCGTGGGACGGCGCAGCAGCTGGTGGATGAACAGGTTCTGGCTGGCCAGCTCGTTGACGATACGGAACGCCTTGGTATACTTGGGATCCGCACCGGCAAAGCCGTCGAAAATGAACACGTCCCGACCCTGAAGATAGGCCAGCACCTTGGCACGGATGGCGTCAAATTTTGCCTTCTCGAAGGGTCGGTTCACTTTGCCCCAGGCAATATCGTCATGGACGGCGGGGGTGTCCACAATGAACTTGTCGTTGGCGCTGCGGCCGGTGTACTTGCCGGTCTTGACCACCAGCGCACCGGTGTTGGACAGGGTGCCCTCGCCGCGGCGCAGCGCGTGCTCTACCAGCTGTGCCGGCGTCAGATTGCGGTACACTGCCCCCGCGTTCACAAGTCCCAGCTTCTCCAGCCCGTAAGTTTCCATAGCTTGTTTCCTCCTGTATGGTGTTAAGTGATTTTAATTTACAGTTTTGCCGCACCAGTGTACGGAGCGCCGCTTAGGTTCAGAATCGCCTCCAGCACGCCGCCGCCCACGGCCAGCGCCTTGTCCGACGCCGTGGTGCAGTATTCCGGCCTGCATCGCGGGTCCACATCGCCGGATTTCATGCCCTGATGCACCGGCGTACCCTCCGGCAGGATGCCCCGCACCACGCCGTCGATGGTACATCGCATGGGCAGGCCGTTCACCTCGCCGGCCACGTCGCCGGCCTTCACCTCCGCACCGATGTCCAGCAGCTGGTGGAAGATGCCGTCCGCCGGAGCGCGCAGCACCCTCTCTCCGGCGTAGCCGCCGATGAGGCCCGGGATGTTGGTGTTGGGCAGGGCGCTTCCCTCATAGATGACGCGGCCCAGGGTGTGGCCCCGCATGGTCTCCACCACGGCGTGGCAGTCCGCACCGGCGGTAAACCCCGGCCCTATGCCGATGACCACCGGCGCGTCGGTGATGGCCGTACCCAGGTTCCGCTTGGCCAGGATGGCGTCCACCTCCGCATCCGGCCGCAGCGCCTGACGGCACCGGCAGTCCGGGTCGGCCAGAACAGGGACGACCTCTTGTGCCAGAAGGCTCTCCGCCTCCGCCGCATCGGCGGCCAGCACGGCGGCAACGCCCTCTACCTCCGTCCGCCCCAGCACGATAGCCTGGGAAAAGCACACCGTCCGCCGGATGGCGGTGGGCGCGGGCAGGTCCGTCATCACCACCTGCATATGGCTGCGGTACAGCCGCAGGGCGATGCCGGTGGCAATATCCCCCGCGCCGCGGATCAAAACTCTCATGCGACAGCCCCTTATCTGTTTGATACCAATGTATAGCACCCTGTGGTCTGTTGTAGGATAACACTTTAGTGGGAAAAGGTCAATCCCTGTTGACGTTTCCTGATTCTCCTGATAGAATAACGTCATGAGCACAAAGATGACGTACAAGCTATCCTGCCGCCTGTTCACTGATGCAAAATGCTTCGGTCCGGGCGTAGCTCAGCTGCTGCACGCGGTGCAGCAGCTCCATTCGCTGCGCGCTGCGGCGCTGAGCATGGACATGGCCTATTCCAAAGCATGGACCATCGTCAAAAATTCGGAAAAGGCGCTGGGGTTCCCGCTTCTGACCTCCACCACCGGTGGAAAGGGCGGCGGCGGCGCGGCACTAACGCCGGAGGGCGTGCAGCTGCTGGACGCCTACGATTCATTCTGCAAAAGGCTCCAAAATGCGGCAGATGAATTGTTTGATGAAGAATTTTCTGATTTTCTCTGAAAAGCGTGTAAACGCAGGCGCTCCGGCCACGTGATCCGGCGGAGCGCCTGCGTTCTCTTTATTGCATGAGGAAGATGTCTGCGTTTCCGCTGACGGTCTCCAGCTTCCAGACCGCCGGCGCGTCGGGACTGTTGGTCACATCGCTGCGCAGCTGACCGCTGACGGTGCGGAAATCGATGGCCACCGCCTCCGGCTGCCGGGCCAGCGTCAGGGTGATGTCGCCGCTGCTGCTCTTCACATCCAGCTCCTTTGGCTGGGTTTCCAGCGTCAGTCCAATGCTGCCGCTGACGCTGTCCGCCTCCAGTTTATCGGTGCGGACGCTGCCGGTGATGGCGCCGCTGGTGGTCTCCAGAGAGATCTCCCCGGCGTTGGCGGCGTGGACGCTGACCGTGCCGCTGACGCTGGACACGTCCAGCTCCGTCAGGGTCAGGGTATCCTCCTCCGTCAGGTCCACGGATACGTCGGCACTGACCGCGTCGATGTTCAGTTCATGCAGCACCGTGCTGCGTGGCAGCTTGACCGTCAGTTGTTTTTTCTGCGAGGCGCTGACCGTCAGCGGCTGGGAGCGGATGTCCAGCGTGTTGTCGTCCTCGTCCACCCGCCACTCCATCTTCAGCGCCACATCGCCGCCGTCCAGCATCGTCTCCGACAGCTGGATGCCCTCGCCGTCGTACAGCTCCACGTTTACCGCGCCGCTGACCCACTCGATGTTGATGGAGCGGAAGCCCTTGATCTGTACCACCTCGCCGGCTCCGGTGTTGTAGCCCGCGTCCGGCTCCGCCGGAACGGCCGGGTCCGTCGGAGCCGCATCGCCGCCGTTCTGCGGCTGCGCCGTCCGGGTGCAGGCCGTCAGGGCCAGCGCCATGACCAGCGCCAGCAGGCACGCCATTCCTTTTTTCATGGGGGGATCCCTCACTTTCTCAGTTTGTCCCAGGTCGTGACCTGCCCCGTCTCTCGGGTCCGGTCCATGTCGATGACCCGCTGGTTCCGGCTGCCCCGGAACTGGAGAGAGATGTCCTTCAGATCCTTGACGAACCGCCCGTCTACCAGTACGTTGATACAGGCCAGCATTCCGTCCGTTGCCTCGCACCGGGGATAGCTGCCGTCATGCAGCAGCTCGTCCTCCAGACGGAAGCCGGTGAAGCACCAGATGGTCTTGTGGGGATACTTCTCCCGTATCTCCCGCAGCAAGGGCAGCAGCTCCCGCTGGTTCTTCGGCTCGAAGGGCTCGCCGCCCAGCACGGTCAGGCCGTTGATAAAGGGCTTGTCCAGCTCGGCGAAGATCTCCGCCTTCGTCTCATTGGTAAAGGGCTTGCCGTAGTCGAAGTCCCACGTCTGGGGCTGGAAGCAGTCCGGACAGTGGTTGGTGCAGCCGGAGACGAACAGCGTCACCCGCACGCCGATCCCGTTGGCGATATCACATTTTTTCAGCTCTCCGTAGTGCATAGCAGCCTCCTATGGCAGGATCATACCAGAAGCCTGCCGATAAATCATGAACAGAGTGAAAAAGGCGGGCGTCTGCCCGCCTTTTTTGCGTTGTCTTTACAGATGCAGCACGCGGTCCTTGATCTCCTGCGTGCGGCCCTGGTTCCAGAACTGGGTGCCGATATAGCCGCAGGTGCGGCGGGCCACGTTCATCTTATCCTGATCGGTGTTGCCGCACTGGGGGCACTTCCAGATCAGCTTGCCGTCCTGCTCCACGATCTCGATCTCACCGTCCCAGCCACAGACCTGACAGTAGTCGCTCTTGGTGTTCAGCTCGGCATAGATGATGTGGTCGTAGATGAACTTCATGACCTCCAGCACCGCGTCCAGATTGTTCTGCATGTCCGGCACCTCCACATAGCTGATGGCGCCGCCGGGGGACAGATGCTGGAACTGTGCCTCGAACTCCAGCTTTTTGAACGCGTCGATCGGCTCAGTCACATGGACGTGGTAGCTGTTGGTGACATAGCCCTTGTCGGTGATGCCCTCCACCACGCCGAACCGCTTTTGCAGGCACTTGGCGAACTTGTAGGTGGTGGACTCCAGCGGCGTGCCGTACAGGGAGAAGTCGATATTGTGCTGCGCCTTCCACTTCTTGCAGGCATCGTTGAGCCGGTGCATGATCTCCAGCGCAAAGGGCGTGGCCGCCGGGTCGGTGTGGCTCTTGCCGGTCATGTACTTCACGCACTCGTACAGTCCCGCATAGCCCAGCGAGATGGTGGAATAGCCGCCGTACAGCAGCTTGTCGATGGGCTCGCCCTTCTTCAGCCGGGCGCAGGCACCGTACTGCCACAGGATGGGCGCCGCGTCGGACAGGGTGCCCTTCAGCCGCTCGTGGCGGCACATGAGCGCCCGGTGGCACAGCTCCATGCGCTCGTCAAAGATGCGCCAGAATTTTTCGATATTGCCGCCGGAGCTGAGAGCGATGTCCGGCAGGTTCACAGTGACGACGCCCTGGTTGAACCGGCCGTAGTACTTGGGCTGGCCGTTCTCGTCCACATAGGGCGTCAGGAAGCTGCGGCAGCCCATGCAGGGATAGCAGTGGCCTTCGCCGTTCTTGTCCACCTTCAGCTCCAGCATCTTCTTCTCGCTGATGTAGTCGGGCACCATCCGCTTGGCGGTACACTTGGCGGCCAGCTTCGTCAGCTCCCAGTACTTGCTGCCCTCGCGGATGTTGTCCTCCTCCAGCACGTAGATCAGCTTGGGGAACGCCGGCGTGACCCACACGCCCTTCTCGTTCTTCACGCCCTGATACCGCTGCAGCAGCGTCTCCTCGATGATGAGCGCCAGATCGTCCTTTTCCTGCTGGTTCTTGGCCTCGCCCAGATACATGAACACGGTCACGAAGGGTGCCTGTCCGTTGGTGGTCAGCAGCGTCACCACCTGATACTGGATGGTCTGCACGCCGCGGCGGATCTCCTCCCGCAGCCGCTTCTCCGCGATGGCGTTGATGCTGTCCTCGGTAACGGCCACGCCCACGGCGTCAAACTCGCTGCGGACGCTGGCGCGGATCTTCTCCCGGCTGATCTGCACGAAGGGCGCCAGATGGGTCAGGGAGATGGACTGCCCGCCGTACTGGTTGCTGGCCACCTGCGCCACGATCTGCGTGGCGATGTTGCAGGCGGTGGCAAAGCTGTGGGGCTTTTCGATCAGGGTGCCGGTGATGACGGTGCCGTTCTGCAGCATGTCCTCCAGATTCACCAGATCGCAGTTGTGCA
>ERZ773178.787-NODE-787-length-37013-cov-41.447481_pt1 | contig 37013 bp, 39 predicted proteins | sample MGYA00580533_ERZ773178 | MGnify/ENA primary metagenome ERZ773178 (study PRJEB29015, sample SAMEA2737859) | human gut metagenome | biome: human gut; feature: human-associated habitat; material: faeces | place: China | collected 2012 ...
CTTTACTTTTATATTCATCGAATAGTTCTTTGAATCTAGCAAAATGAATTATTTCTCTTTGTCTTAGGAATAGAAGTGGTCCTATGACATCTGGGTCATCTGTTAGGTCGATTAGGTTTTCATAAGTGGCTCTGGCTTTTTGTTCTGCGGCCATGTCTTCGGATAGGTCGGCAATTGGATCTCCTGTTGTGGCAAAGTAGGCTACGGTAAATGGTACGCCATTCGCATCTGTTGGATATAGGCCATAACCATGTTCAGCATAATGTGATTCAAGACCTGCTTCTTTTAATTCCTTTATAGTGGCTCCTTTTAATAACTGGTATATCATTGCGGATATCATTTCAACATGGGCTAGTTCTTCGGTTCCAATGTCGGTAAGTAGGGCTTTTCCTTTATCGTCAGGCATAGTATATCTTTGATTTAAATAACGGAAGGCTGCTGCTAGTTCGCCGTTGGCGCCTCCATACTGTGTTACGAGATATTTAGCCATTCTTATATCTTTCTTTTTGATGTTTACAGGATATTCAAGTGATTTTACATATTTCCACATTAGCTTTGCACCTCCCAAGGCCATGGTGAATTATTCCAAGTCCAATTATTTGTTTGAACAGGACTTGATGTAGTTAATGGTCCATATTTACTTTCGTATAATGTTACTAATTCTTTTTCTTTCTTTAAATAAGTATTGAATCTATTTAGTGCTTCTTTATTGTTAGGATATAAATCTAGGTAAAGATTCATTTCTATCATAGCAAATCTTTGCTCATCTATTTGTAGTAATAAATCTTCTTTTTCATTATTTGCCTTTAATTCTTGTGGTTTATAGTTTTTGTATTCATCATATAAGTTATTAAAAAGATTACCTCGTTTAAAACCAAGTTTTGTATCTAAAATATTGTTATTAGTTGGCATTACTGCATTTGGATATAATGCTTGATAGTTCATATCATAGATCATACTATTTGGATCTGCTAAAAAATTCATATCATTATAATTATTATTTAGATAATTATAATAGTCGTTAAAATTATTCATTATTTTTCCCTCCTAAAATAGGTTATGATACTGATTAATTTGTGTATGGGAATATACCTAGGTTGACAAAAATTATTTATTTAAATATAATTTTGTATGAGAGAAGTGATATGATGTTTAATAGAAATAATGAGCCGATTATAATTAAAAATGATGAATTTAGGAAATGTATTTTATTTATTTCTTTTCCGATATATGATTATAAAGAAGAAGAGTTAAAAATACTTAAAGATGTTATTTTTGATAGAAGTGAAAAATATGATACTAAAAGAAAACTAGCAATAGCATGTATTAATAATTATTGTTTATCTTATCGTAGTAAGATATCTTTTATAGGCAATAATGCTTTTTTAGAATTTGCTTTAATTTATCCTTCTGTTGCTAGTTTAAAAAAAGATGTTCTTCAAGATAATCTCCTATTTGCTAGGGAAATGATTTTTAATCCTTACTTAGAAAATGGTGCTTTTTCTGAAAAACTAGTAAGAGAATCTATTGAGATGTATAAGGAAAGTGTTAAGAATAAACTTAAAAGATATGATGGCTATTGTCAATATAAGAATGATCTTTTAATTGATGAGAATGATTATCTTGTTTCAAAAGTATTTAAAGATTTATCTTTGTTAAGTAATGTTACTAGTGAGAGATTATATAATGTTTATAAGAAGATTATTAGCGGGCCACCACTTACCTTTCTAATAGGTAATGTTGATGAAAAGAAATCTAAAGAACTGGTTAAAGAAATTATTCTTGATAACAAGATTAGTAATGTTAAATTTGAGACTGATTATAATGTATATGTTAAAAATATTTCAAATAGTGTTGAAGTGGTTAGAGAAAATAGTGAGTTTTCTACGAGTAGTGTATGTTGCAATTACAAAGTAAGAGATATGTGCTGCTATAGAGATAGGGTACTACTTACTATAGTTAAAAATTTACTTAGTTCTAATAATTCGGATGTTTTATTTAATTATTTGAGAAATGATAATGATTTGGTATATAGAACTAATGCTTATACTTATGACTTTGGTACTCTTTCTTTGATTTCTTTTACTGGTAGTAAAAATATTGATATGATTTTTGAACTATATGAAAAGGCTATGAATTATATATCTGATGTTAATTATATAGAGAGCAGGCTTCCTCTATTTACGGAAAAGGCTAGAATTGATAATGAACTTGATAAAGAGGAACTTAGTACTATATTATTTGATTATGTTGATAAATATCTTGGTTATACTAATGAAAAATATTATGATGTTATTAAGAGTATTAAACCTTTAGAAGTTAAAGATTTTATTGATAATAGACTTGTTATGGTTAGTAAATATATAGGAGTTGGTAAGGATTATGAATAAGGCTAAATTTATTACTTTGGATAATGGACTTACTATTCTTATTTATACGGATAATAGTAAGAGTACTAATCATGTGGAATTATATACTTTCTTTGGTGGTAATAATGGTGAATATGTTGATTATAATGGTAATACTAGGAGTATTAAACCTGGTACTGCTCATTTATTGGAACATTATATATGTGAAAATACAGTAGAGGGAAATTTACTGGATAATTTAAGAAAATATAATATACTTAGTTGTAATGGTGGTACTAATAATGAGAATACTTCATATTTCTTTAATACTGTTACTAATTTTTATGAATGTTTAGAAACTTTTCTAAGGGAAATTTATAATATTTCTTTTACTAAGGAAAAACTTGATAAGACAAAAATGGCTGTTTATAGTGAGATTAGAGATGATAAAAATAATGAAAAAAATAAGATTATTGAAAAGAAAATAAATGGGTTGTTTACTATTAATAGAAAGACTTTGGGAAGTAGTGGTAGTGTTAAAAGTATTACTATTAAGGAAATTAAAGATGTTTATGATAATATTTATATTCCTTGCAATCAGTTTCTTGTTTTATCGGGTAATTTTGATTATGATAAAACACTTAGTTTGGTTAAAAATATATATAAAGAAATTTCTTTTAAAAATGATAAAAAACTTTCTAAAGTTAGTGATGTTAAGGATGTTATAAAAAAGAGGACTATATATAAGAGTGATTATATTGATGAAGTTATTTTGACTTTTAAAATTGATGTTAGTAGTTTGTCTTGTTTTGATAAATATAAATTGGATTGGTATTTAAGTTTCTTTTTAGATATTAATTTTTCTAAATATTCAAAAATTAATGAATATATTAATAATTGTTCTGATTATACTGATGATATTTCTGCTTATTTATATTACTTTAATGGTTATTTTGTTATTGATGTAATCGCTTTTACTAAGAAGGTTAATGATTTTGAAAAACTTGTTTTATCTTCGATAAAAAATAGGGATAGTAGTGAAAGGGAAGTATTTGAACTTGTTAAGAAGGATGCTATTACTAGAATATCTGTTAGAAAGGATAGTATAAGTAGTTATGTTGCTCCTACTGAAGAGAATTACATTCGTTTTGGTTACTTAGATGATGATGATATTGATGTTATAGATAAGTTTAATTATAGTGAATATGATAAGATTATTAGTAATATTGACTTTACTAATTATAGTGTTTTTTATAGAAAGAAAAAATAGATTTATTGGTTTTGAGTGTGAACCTTTGTGTTTCACACTCTTTCTTTGAAGCTCTAGGAGTCTTCGAAGATAATCTAGAGCCTGATTATAAGTCTCTAGATTAAGTTTTTTTAATTCAATAATTTGAGTTGTATTTTTTCCTTGACAAAGAATTAATTGTGTAGTATGATTTAATTGTACTAGCACAAGTAGTACAATCATATATTGTTGTGAAAGGAGAAAATTATATGATAAAAATAGATAAACTATCTAAAAAATATGATAAAGATTATGTGTTAAAAGATCTTAGTTGTACTATTAAAGATAATTCTATTTATGGTTTAGTAGGTGCTAATGGTAGTGGTAAGTCTACACTTCTTAGAACTATTATGGGTATATATGATACTGATGGTGGTGATATTACTGTAGATGGTAGTAAGGTATATGATAATGATGTTATTAAACAGAAAATGGTTTTTGTTCAAGATGATTTATACTTTAATTCTAATTATACACTTATGGATACTGCTAGATACTATGAATCTATGTATAAAGATTTTGATATGAATTATCTTAAAGAACTTGCTAATATGCTTAATCTTAGTCTTAATAAGAAGATTAGTACTTTTTCTAAAGGTATGAAAAGACAGTGCGCTTTAATATGTGCTATTTCTACTAATGCTGATTATATGTTTTTTGATGAAACTTTTGATGGACTTGATCCGGTTATTAGAAATACTATGAAAAAGATTCTTATTAAGCAAATGAATAAAAAAAATACTACAATTGTTATGACTAGTCATAATCTTAGAGAACTTGAGGATATTTGTGATAATTTGGGTCTTTTATATCAAGGGGGTATTTTGTTTGAGAGTGATGTTGATACTATTAAAACTAATATGTTTAAGGTTCAATTATCATTTGAAAAGAACTTTGATAAAGATGACTTTGAAGACTTTAATATCTTGAGTTTTAAGAAACAGGGTAGTGTGGCTACAATAATTATTAAAGATACTGACGGTAAAAGTAAGAAAAAAATTGAAAAGATGAAACCTTTAATACTTGATTATCTTCCACTTACTTTGGAAGAGGTATTTATATATGAAATGGAGGCTTTAGGATATGAGTTTAACAAGTTTGTTTAATTTTAATTATTTAAAAGAAAATATTAAGAAATCTAAAGCTATTATTCTTTTATGTATGTTATTACTTCCTACAATTGGCGGTATTATACTACTAGTGAAATGTAGTCAGGGTAGTAATTTTATGCCTAGTATATATGAAGTTAGTGGTCCGGTGTTATTTGGTATGTATCTTGTTCCAGTGATACTTTCAATTACTTTGTTTAGTTTTATATATAAAAGGGGTTCTATTGATTTTACACTTTCAATGCCTATTAATAAGAAACAAATATTTCTTACTAATACATTTGGTGGAATAATAATAATTCTTCTTATGCAAATTATTAATTTAATTATTACACTTGCTATTAGTTTGATATATAGTAATATGATTATTGATTATAAGATGTTATTTGATATATTTCTTATATATTCTATTTCTTATATCTTTGTATTTACTTCTTGTAATATAGCCGCTAGTGTTTCTTCAAATAAGATTACAACGATTGTTGTTACTCTACTTATATTATTTTTAGTTCCATTCGTTAGTACTTTTATTAAAACAGATGGATTTAATTATAATAATTATGGTACCGCTAGAATTGAATGCCTTAACAAAGAGTGTACACCAGTTATATATGAATGTGATAGTTTAAAGTGTAAAAATGATAAAAGAAATAATATTTATACCGGCTATGTAAATAGAGTAAGTGATAATAATTATACTATGCCTTATAAACTTATTGCAGGAGTATTTTTGGGAGAAGAATTTGATAGCGGTATAAATGTTTCTCTTCTTAAGATGGTATTTTTAAGTATTGTTTATATTGCTGTGGGACTTATTCTTTTCATAAAGAAAAAGTTTGAAATTGTTGGTACTTCTTTTAGAAGTGAGAGAGTTCATATTTTAGTTAGAACTTTAACTACTGTTCCTGTTGTTTGTATACTATACGTAATAATTAAAACTCTTGGATTGTCTAGTCATGATTTCTTTACAATTATACTTTTATTAGTACTTATATTTACTTATTTAATTATTTATGATTTGATTACTAGAAAGAGAGTTACTAATTTCTTTAAAATGGCTATATGTTTAGTTATTGTATCTAGTGCTGTGTGTATTGTTGGTGCTTTCTTTGATGATAAGGAAGAATTTGAAATTAAGGTAAATGATATTAAAGAAATTACTTTTGTTGATAATAATAATATTAATATTGCTTCTACTAAAAATAAAGATGTTATTAATTATGCTGTTTCATTACTTTTAGATGATGATCCTAGGGGAAATGTATATAATATATATCATATTAAAACTAAAGTTAAAGGTGATACATATAAATTTACGATATATGTTACTGAGGATGATTATAATTATATTAATAATAAGTTAGTAAATGATAAGGGATATTTAGAAACTTTAGAAGATTATAAAGATAGTAGAATCTTTGGTATTGGATATGATAATGGTTATACTGGTGTGAAGGAAAATAAAGAATTAACTAATATGGTCATTAATGAATATAAAAATAACCAGGATGTATTAAAAAATGTTGATTATAATGATGGATCACTTAATATTAGTTTATATATTTATGATAACTATGCTGTAAGAAATGTTGTTATTAATGTTATTGATAATAAGGATTTAGTACTTAATATACTAAAATATTATAATACTAAGACTAAAGAATATTTAAATAAGATGAATGATAATGATATTTATTATTATGGTATAAATGGTTATGGTGTTACTGATGGCTACTATAGTGAACTTTATTCTGAAATTGGTAAGTTTATTGTTGATAATATTGATGAAAATATTGATATTAATAAGAATTATAAATATATTACTATAAATAATGATTATGATAAAAATATATTTGTTACTAATAGGGTAGAAGAACTTGATAAAATTATGGAAAAGTATGTTAATGACAATGATGACGACATTAGTGATGCTGAGATTGCTAGGGTGATGTAGATGAAACAGATTATGATTAATTTGGATTATCAAAGTAGAACTCCTATATACGAGCAAATAGTAAATGGTATTGAGAAGTATGTTGCTGTTGGAATACTTAAGGAGAAGGTTCAAATTCCTTCGATTAGAGAGATGGCTAGTAATTTAGGTATTAATCCTAATACTGTTAAGAAGAGTTATGACATATTAGAAAATAGGGGGGTTATTACTACGATTAGTACTAAAGGTACTTTTATATCAGAAAATACTAAGAAAACTACTAATGATAAGATAGATAGGGAAATTGAAAATATAAAGAAAAAAATATCTGAACTTACTAGGATGGGAATTAGTTTTGATGAAGTAATAGAAAGGATAAAGAAATGAAAATATTAGAAGTTGATAATTTGTGTAAGAATTATGGTAAAGGTAGTACTTTGGTTAAAGCTATTGATAATGTTTCTTTTACTGTTGATGAGGGAGACTTTGTGGCAATAGTTGGTTCTTCTGGTAGCGGTAAGTCAACACTTTTACATATATTAGGGGCTGTTGATAAACCTACTAGTGGAAAGGTTATTGTTGGTGGTACTGATGTGTTTAAACAAAAAGATGATGCACTAGCAGTATTTAGAAGAAGAAAAGTAGGACTTATTTATCAATTTTATAATTTAATACCAATACTTAATGTTGAAGAGAATATGACTCTTCCTATATTACTTGACGGTAGAAAGGTTGATAAAGATTATTTAAAAGAACTTATAGATATTCTTGGTCTTGAAAGAAGAGTTAATCATTTACCTAATGAGCTTTCTGGAGGCCAACAACAAAGAGTTTCTATTGGAAGAGCACTTATATCTAAGCCGGATATAATACTTGCTGATGAACCTACTGGTAATTTGGATTCTAAGGCTAGTAAAGAGATTATAGATTTACTTAAAATTTCTAATGAAAAATATCATCAAACTATTATTATGATTACACATGATATGAATCTTGCTAAAGAGGCTAATAGAATAATTACTTTAGAAGATGGACATATAGTTAAGGATGAGAAGATAAAATGAGTATTTTGAATGACTTAACTATAAAGAACTTAAAACTTAATAAAAAAAGAACTATAGTTACAATTGTTGGTATTATTTTATCAACTGCTTTGATGGTAGGAATAGGACTATTATTCTCTTCTTTTCAAGATTATATGATTAGAGAAACTATTAGTTATAATGGTAAATATGAGGCTGAGTATGGTGATGTATCTTTAGATAAATTAAATAGTATTGATAAGAAAGATTTCAGCTATTTTTATCAAAAAGCTATTGGTTTTAGTAAGTTTGATTCTGCTAATGAATATAAACCTTATCTTTATATTTCAAGTGTTAATAAGGAATATTTTAATGAACTTCATTTGATTTCTGGTAGATTTGCTGAAAATGATAGTGAACTTGTTATATCTAATCATATTAATACTAATGGAGGAGCTTCTTATAAAATTGGAGATATTATTACATTAAAGTATGGTGAAAGAGTAATTGAAGGCGTTAATACTTTGGCTAATAATGAGTACTATGAAGAAGAAACTCTTAATATTGTTGGTGAGAAAACTTATACAATAGTTGGTATAGTAGAAAGAAGTAATTTTGAAGATTATTCTGCTTCAGGGTATAGTACTTTTACTCTTGATATGAATGATAAAGATGGAACCGTTAATGTATTTGTTATGTTTAATAATAAGAAAAAAATTATTAAACAATCAGAAGACTTGGCTAAGAAGTTAGGTTATAATAATGCTATATCTTATAATAGTACACTTCTTGCTTTATATGGTGAAAGTACTTATGGTAATATAATGAAATCAATGATTACTATGATAGTTATTATGTTATCGTTAGTCTCTATTGGCTGTATAGTGGTTATTTATAATTCTTTTGCTATTTCTGTAATGGAAAGAAAAAAAGAGTTTGGATTGCTTTCCAGTATAGGAGCTACGAAGAAGCAACTTTCATATACAGTATTTTTTGAAGCACTTATCGAGGGTATTATAGGAATAATACTTGGAATCTGTGGGGCTTATATTGGTATTGGAACAGTAATACTTATTATAAATAATTTAATTGGTGATATTTTAGTATTAAAACTTAATTTGGTTACTAATATTGTATTTATAATTATACCTGTTATATTTATGATACTTGTTATATTTATATCTGCTTTAGTACCTTCGAGAAGAGCTGCTAAAGTGTCTCCAATTGAGGCAATTAGGCAAAATGATGATATTAAAATTAATAAGAAGAAGATTAAAACTGGCAAGCTTGTTAATAAATTATTTGGTATAGAAGGAGAGATTGCTCTTAAAAATATTAAGAGAAATAAAAAGAAGTATAGAGTTACGATTGTTAGTTTATTTATTAGTATTGTATTATTTATATCGTTTTCTTCTTATATGAATTATACTATTGATACTGCAAGTAGTGTGATGGGTGAAGTGCCTTATGATTATCAGATTAGTTATTTTGGTGATGATAATGATATAGATGCATTAGATAAAATTAGTGTGATTATTAAGAGTAATGATGTTAAAGAATATGTTTCTTATAGTGCTAGTAATTTATCTATAATTTGTAATTATACTTATAGTGATGAATATCTTGATTTTTATAAGAGTGCTTATGGTGATGATGGCATAAAGGCTTTAACTAATTTAAAATATCAATATATTTCTATCTATATTTTAGATGATATTTCTTATAATAAGTATAAAGAATTAATTGGTTTAGATAAGGATAGCGTTATTTTACTTAATAAATTTAAAGGCGTAAGCTATGGTAATAATAAAAGAGTTAATTATGATATTCCAGTAATTAACAATGGTGATATTAATATTAAGATATGTAATTTTGATGATAATGATGAAGATGTGGATACTACTAAATATTGTAATAAGAAAATAGATAATATTTTTATTACTAATAAGTCTTTTGATTTGATTGAAGAGTTTTCTTATATGAGTGATTTTAAACTTATTGTTAATAAGAAGTTATATGATAATATATCTGATAGTGGTACTCATTATACACAGTATAATATTATAAGTGATAATACTGATAATATTGATAAATTAACAAAAGAATTAGATAAGTATGATAATGTTAATTATACTAATGTTAAAGAATCAATGAAACAAGCTAATAATATGATTCTTGTTGTCAAGATTCTTATGTATGGTTTTATAGGATTAATTACTTTAATAGGTGTTACTTCTGTATTTAATACTATTTCTACAAGTATGGCGCTTAGAAAAAGAGAGTTTGCTGTTCTTAGAAGTATAGGACTTACAAGAAAAGGATTTAATAAAATATTATTTTTTGAAAGTTTATTCTTCGGACTTAAATCTTTAATATATGCTATACCAGTGAGTCTTGGAGTAACTATCATCATACATTATGCTCTTGCAGATATGATGAGTATAAATAGTATTGTTATTCCTTGGAAGGCTATTATTATATCAATTGTTTCGGTATTTGTAATTGTACTTCTTACTATGATGTATAGTACAAGTAAGATAAAGAAACATAATATTATTGAACAAATTAGAGAAGAAAATATTTAATAAAAAATACTTTCTTTTTCTTTTGATATGATATATAATTATGGTAGAGAGGAGTGAAAAATATGGCTAAATTTTGTCCTAATTGTGGAAATGAAATGGTTGATGAGGCCGCAATGTGTGTTAAATGTGGTACTATGGTAGGGGAAAACAATACTAATAAAAATAATGAAGAAAAACCTACTGCAAGTGGTGAAAAGAAAAAAGGATTACCTGCTTGGGCTATTGTTTTGATAGTTTTAGGTGGCTTAGGATTATTAGTTGTTATTGCTATTATAGTTTTTGCTGTTATCGGAATTAATGCTCTTAAGAAAGTAGACCCAAATGAAATAAAGGATAAACTTAATGATTACATAGAAGAAAATACTGATTCTACTTTATATGGTACTATAGGTGATACTTTAACAGATGGAAGTCTTAGTTTAACTTTAACTGGGGCTTATAAATATGATTCTATTGGAGAAGGCTACTTTGTTAATACACCTGCTGAAGGTAAAGAATACTTGGTATTATTCTTTGATATAGAAAATATTTCAACAGAAAGTAAATATGTTTCACATTATGATTTTGATGGTTATGTTGATGATGTAGCTTGTGATATTACAGGTATACTTGGTGATATAGAAGGTATTAGTGATTTAGCAACTGACTTAGCGCCTAGCAAAAAAGCGCAAGGATTTGTGGCATTCGAAGTTAATAAAAATTGGGAAAATTTTGAAATACATTATAAGGAATTTCTTGGTGATAGAACTTTAGTATTTAAAGTTAGTAATATAGAAGGTGCTTAAATGCATCTTTTTTTCTTTCTTTTTTTTATATAATAGTATATAATGTTATTAGGAGGATAAATTATGAATGTAACAGATATTGTTATTTTGATTGCCTTAGCACTAGGAGCAATTGGTGGATTTAAATCTGGAGTTATAAAAAAGACTGCTAATTTTGTTGGTATATTTATTATCATTATTTTGTCATTTTATTTAAAAAACTATTTATCGGTTATTATGTATGAAAATTTACCATTTATTAACTTTGGAGGTTTTATAAAAGGAATAGAGGCTATTAATATTTTGTTCTATGAAGTACTTGCTTTTGTTATTGTATATTCCTTGCTTTATTTAGTTTTTAAAGTGGTACTTATGTTAACTGGTTTAATAGAAAAAATACTTAAGGCTACAGTTATACTTAGTATTCCTTCAAAAATACTTGGTATATTTGTTGGTATAATAGAAATGTATGTTTATGTATTCTTAATTTTAGTAGTTATTACTTTACCAATTATAAATATTCCTTATGTTAGAGATTCTAAAATAGCTAATTTTATGTTAGATAAAACACCGATATTATCTAAGGTTTCAGAAGAAATGGTTGATACATATGATGGCGTTTACAAAATAGTAAAGGAAAAAGATAATAAGAATAATGAAGAATTAAATGATGAGGTAATTAAATTATTATTAGATAAAAAAGTTATTACTAAAGAGTCTTTAAGTAAACTTATTGATAGAAATAAAATTCATATTAAAGATGAAAGTATATTAGATTAGGAGGTTTGTTATGGGTTTAATACATTATGAAAATGATTTTTCTTCTTTAATTAAAGATAAAGCAGTCGTTGACTTTTATGCTACTTGGTGTGGCCCTTGTAAGATGTTTGGTCCAGTATTTGAGGATGCTTCTAAAGAAAATGAATTTAACTTTATTAAACTTGATGTTGATAAATATTCAGATGTTGCAAGGGAATATGGTGTTATGTCAATTCCAACGATTATATTATTTGAAAATGGTAAAGAAGTTAAGAGGTTTACTGGCTTTATGAGCAAAGAAGAATTTGTCAAATTTTTGAAATAGTTTTGGAACTATTTCTTTTTTTTAATTCAAAACTATTGTTTTTTTTATAAAAATCTGCTATTATTAATTTATGATAGAAGAGAGGAGATAAGTAAATGGAAAAAGAAGATAAGAGAGGAATATTTTTTGGAGTAATTGGAGTACTTACTTTAATTGTTGCTATAATTGGTGCATCATTAGCATACTTTTCTATTAATGCTAAAAGTGAAGATAATGCTTTAACGGTTAAAGCTGCTACTGTAAAAATAGTTTATGAAGATGGTAACAAATTAAATGTAACTAATATTATACCTTCAGATCAAACTATAGCTCTTAGAACTTTCACTAGAACTGGTGATGATGATGGTCAAGGTGGTACTTATAAAACTTGTATAGATGATAAGGGATTTACAACTTGTGGGTATTATGATTTTACTTTAACTAATGATGGACCTACTGAAATGGAAATTATTGCTAAAGTAATTCCTACAGCCTTAGTAAAAGAAGAAAAGAATGAGCAAGGTGAAGTTACTACTAAAGGTGAGATACCATTTAAACATTTAAAATTTGTTTTATACGATAGAACTGGTATTTCTGAAGAATTTGATAATGGTTCTAATATAGTTTATACTGGTACTATTCCATATAGTGAAGTTTCTGGAGAATATACAGAATTTAGTTTACTTGGTGCAACAGGTGATGAAACAATGAAAATAGCTGGAAATCATACTACAAAAAATCTTCGTTTATTTGTTTGGCTTGACGAAGCTGGTGCTGATAATGATGCTGAACAAGGTGCTACATTTAAGGGTACTGTTAATGTTGAAGTTAAAGGTGCTAAAACTATTACTGGTGAAGCTACTCAATAATAAAATTAAAAGCAATTTAAGTATTGCTTTTTTTTGATGTTTTTGGTATTATTATACTAGGAGATTGATGATATGAATAATAGTAAAAGTAGAACCGATATATTTTATTTTATTGTTTTGATACTTACTTTGGTTATAATGATTGTTGGAGTAACTTTTACTTATTTTTCTTTGATTGCAAGTGAAAAAGAGGATAGCACAAAGATCAAAACTGGTACTTTGGCTATTAATTATATAGATGGTATTGCTATTGATACTTATGCACTTATGCCTATTAATGAGCCTAATTTAAGTACTAAGTATTCTGTATATAAAAAGAGTTTTTCTGTTAAGAGTACTGGCACTTTAGATCAAACACTTAATATATCTATGTTTGTAACTGATAATGATTTTGATGATAAGGCACTTAGTTATGCTTTGTATGATAGTACGGGTTATAAAATATCTAAAAATAGTATTCCTAAAACTGGTGATATATTAATTGGTTCTAATATTTATTTGAAGAGTAATGAGAAAAAAACATTTACTGTTTTAATATGGCTCCAAGAAAATAATAAAAATCAAGATTATGAGATGGGTAATACTTTTAAGGGCGGATTTAATATAGATGCTAGTCAAATAAAATACCAATAATGACTAGTTTTTTTCTTTTAATTATATTATAATTGTTATGGAGGCTACTTATATGAATGGAAAAAGAATAAAAGTTAATGATTTTAAATTTAAATATGGACAAGAGACTATATTTATTAATGTATTTGGAGCTTTTAAATATAAGAAAAATAACAATAAGTATGTTATTTATAGTTATGATAATAGTAAATTATATTATGGTTCTTTATTTATAAGAGATAATGAACTTGTTATAATGCTATCTAAAAATGATGGTGAGAATTTAATCAATAAGTTTTTAGATGATATTTTGACTGGTAATAGCGATAGTGATTTTGAAGTTATTTCACTTGATAAAATAATTAGTGCTCAAATAATTGATGAAGGTGTTATTAACAAAAAAATTGATATCAATAAACTTGATGAATTAACTATACCGAAGAAGAAGGCTTCAGAAGTAGTTAATGAAAATAAAAAGAAAAAAAGAATATCAATATCTGGAATATTTTTTGCATTATTTATAGTTGTTGTAGTGGCTTTCTTCTTTTTTAATCCAGAAGTTATTGTGGGAAAAGATAAGAACTATGTTTGTGATAGAGAATATAATCATAATGTTTTATATGTTTTTGTTAAAGAGGAAGTTAAACTTACTTTCAGTGGTAAAGGTAAAATTAAAAACTCAGTTGTAACTAATAATTATATCTTTAATAGCGATAGTAGGTATAATAAGTTTAAAAACAATGGTGAATTTTATAAATATATGAATGAAGGGGATACTTATAAGTTTATTGATGAAGAAAAGACTTATAGAGTTATGTCTAATATTAAAGATTTGAGAGAGTATTTTTCTTCTGAAGATGAAGATTCAATATTAGAATATTATAATGAAAAAAACTATAAATGTAAAAAAATAGAAAAAGAGTGATAGGTATGAATTTTTATTTATTATATGGAACTGATACCTCTATTATTGGTAGGGAAATTGATATTATTAAAGAAAAATTATCTATTTCAGATAATGATGTTATTTATTATAATATAGAAGATATTCAGAATGTTGTAGATGAAGCACTTACTATTTCTATGTTTTCTGCTAATAAACTTATTGTTATTGATAGTACTATTTATTTATCACAAAAGAAAGATATTGAAAATATTAATTTACTTGAGAATTATTTTAATAACTATAATTCTAATAGTTATTTAGTATTTGTGTCTAATAGTGATACTATTGACTCTAGAAAGAAATTGGTAAAGTTTATTAATAGTAATGGTACTACAAAAAAGGTAGAGGCTAATAATGAATATTTAAGTGATTATGTTAATGATTATTTAAAGAAAAAGAATTATAAAATGAGTAGCATGGATATTAATATTTTTATTAATAGAGTTGGTAATAATATTGATAATATTAAAAATGAACTTGATAAACTTATGTTATATAAAATAGATGATAAGGTTATTAATAATAGTGATATTATGCTTCTTACGGAAGAGAATACTGATAATAGTGTTTATGATTTAGTTAGTGCACTATTAAAGAATAATAATAGTAAGGCTATTAAACTATATAAAAATTTTGTTATGAACGGTATAGACCTTAATCAGATAATTGCTATTATTGCTAGTCAAATAAGATTATTGTTTCAAGTTAAAAGACTTTATAATAGTGGTAAATCTAATGATGAGATAGCTAAAATATTGGAGTTTAAAAGTGTATATAGAGTTAAGTATTTGCTTAGTGATAGTTATTATTATAGCGAGGATACTTTGATTAAGTATTTGTCTAAACTATCTAATATTGATAGGGATATTAAAATTAATAATATTGATGGCAATATACTATTAGAACTTTTTATTGCAGGTAAAGATTATTAAAAAAAGTATGCTGCTTGTTACATACTTTTTTTTATGTTTGATAATATATTTTGTTTTTCTTCTTCATTTGAATTATTCCATAGTAATTCAAATAATACTCCAAGGCCTATTAAAGGATCATCTTCGTGTGAGGATATAGAGTCTTCGATGGAATTTTTTATATCATCAATACTAGAATCTTTAAAGTTACTGATGATATATTTTCTTATATCTATATTATTCATTTTATCACCATTAATATAATGGCATAATATTTGATGTTTTATTCATTGTAATTTAAATATTACTATGTTATTATATTGGTGGTGATGTTATGTCTATATATATTCATATTCCTTTTTGTAATAGTATTTGTACATATTGTGATTTTTGTAAAATATTTTATAATAAGAAATATATTAATGATTATTTAAATAATTTAGAACAAGAAATTAAAGTGAGATATAAAAGTGAAATTGTTAATACTATTTTTATTGGTGGTGGTACTCCAAGTAGTTTAGATGATGAAGAACTGATTAGGTTAATGAATATTATTGAGATATTTAAACTTAATGATAATTATGAATTTACTGTTGAATGTAATATTGAATCTATTACCGAAAATAAACTTAAGATAATGAAAAAATATGGAGTTAATAGAATTAGTATCGGAGTAGAATCTTTTGATAATAGTATTATTAAATTACTTGGAAGAAATCATACGAAGAAGGATGTATATAATAAGATGGGAATAGTAAAAAGATATTTTAGTAATATTAACATAGACTTGATATATGCTGCATATGATGATATAAATATTTTGAAAAGTGATATTGATTGTTTTTTAAAACTTGATATTCCGCATATTTCTACTTATAGTTTAATAATTGAAGATAATACTATGTTAAAAATTAATGGAATGAAAAATATCGATGAAGATATTGACTATGAGATGTATAAGTATATAGAGGATGCTCTTGAGAAGAATGATTATATTCATTATGAGATTAGTAATTATGCTAAGAATGGATATCAATCTAAACATAATTTGGTATATTGGAATAATGAAGAATATTATGGATTTGGTTTATCTAGTACTAGCTACATAAATAATGAGAGAATAACTAATACTAAGAATTTAAGAAAATATTTAAATGGTGAATATCTAGATACTTCTGTTTATGAAGATAAGGATATTAGGATGGAAAATGAAATTATGCTTGGACTTAGAAAGCTTGATGGTATAGATTTAGACAGATTTAAAGAAAAGTTTAATGTATCTTTAGAAGATATATATAATATTGATAATTTAGTTAGAAATGGATATTTGATAAGAGATAATAATTGTATTAAAATTGATAAGAAGTATATGTATATATCTAATGAAATTATTGTTAGGATACTTGAATAAAGTATTCTTTTGTGATAGAATATTAATTCATGAAAAGGAGGGTTTATTATGGAAAATAAAGATGATATTTTAAAAGGGTTATATGGTATAAAAGAAGAACTTTCTAAAGAAATATTTGAGTTAGAAAATAAATTATATTTAACTAGATGTTCTTTAGATGATATTAATGATGAAATATGTAAGATTGGTGGACATTGTTTTGGTGATTGGAAACAAGTTATTAATCCTAATTGGATTAATGATGAAAATGGTAATAAAGTATATTGTTATAAGAGAGTATGCAGTATTTGTGGTAGAGAAGAAATTGCTTTTGATATAAATGATACAAAGATACTTAGTAAAAAAAAATAATAGTTCAACATTTATTTGGACTTTTTCTTTACTTATTTACTTAAATATTTTATAATTATTATGTGAGGTAGATGTTATGGAAAAATTTATAAAGTTTATTACTAATGAGAAATTTTATTTACCAATTGTTTATATAGTTGTTGGCCTTATATTATATTTGGTAATAGAAAAAGTTATTAATAGAATATCTAAGGGACATATTGGTAATAGTGGTAAAGATAAGAGAAAGGACACTATTATTAATTTAGGAAGAAGTATATTTAAATATTTAATACTTATATTTATAGTTCTTGGAATACTTAAAATATATGGTATTGATACTACAAGTATTATTGCTTCTTTAGGTGTATTTGCTGCGGTTATTGGCCTTGCTTTTCAAGATATTATTAAGGATTTATTAGCGGGAGTAGCAATACTATTTGATAATAAATATGCTGTTGGTGATACTGTATCAATTAATGGATTTCAAGGTACTGTAATTGAGTTTGGACTTAGAACTACTAAAATTAAGGCTTTTACAGGAGAAGTTAAATCTATTGGTAATTCTTCTTTTAGTGAGGTTATTAATTATAATTTGTCTAATTGTGATATTTTTCTTAAACTTAATGTTGCTTATAATACTGATATTGATAAATTAGAGAAGGTTTTGGAAAGTATGAGAGAAGATATTCTTAAAATTGAAAATGTTAAAGATTATAAACTACTAGGAGTAGATGAATTAGGGGATTCTAGCATTGTATATGCAGTTGATATTACTTGTAAGGCTATGACTAATTATGCAATTAAAAGAGAAGTATTAAAAATGATAAAGAAGAAATTTGATAGGGAGGGAATTAATATTCCATATACTACAGTGGATGTTAATATTAGAAAATAAATATGGATAAAGTTAGTTATTTTAATAAAGAATATAGTTATATTAAAGATAAAAAAAAGAGAGATGACTTAAAGTATTTAGTTAGTGAACTACCTGATTACTTTTTTGAAATACCGGCTTCAAGTACTGGTAAATATCATCCAGAGTTTGCTGGTACTAAGAATGGACTAGTTAAACATACTAAAGTTGCTGTTCGTATAGCCAAGGAACTTTTAGATAATCCTGGAATTAATAGTTTTTCGCAAAATGAAAAAGATATTATTTTGATGGCTCTTACTCTTCATGATGGATTAAAAAAAGGTAATCCTGAAGAAAAATATACGAGATTTGATCATCCTTTACTAGCGGCTTCTTTTGTTAAGAAACATAAGGATAAATTATCTTTAAGCGATGAGGAACTTAACTTAATGACTAGGGTAATATCTTCGCATATGGGAATTTGGAACAAGGATTTTAATGATAATGAAGTATTACCAGTTCCTAAAGATAAGTATGAAAGATTTGTTCATTTATGTGATTATTTATCAAGTAAAAAGTTTCTTAATGTAGATTTTGATGGTATTGATATTAAGTATTGACTTCTAATGAGGAGTCTTTTTTCATACTATTTATTAGTGATATTATGAAAATGAGATACTTGTTTATTCCAATGATTATTATATCTTTAATGTTATGGATAATTGATATAGATAAAGATGTTTTGGTTAATAAGGAAATTATTAACGATAATATAGAAATTAATTATCCGTATTTTAATGATAATAAAATAGATAATTTTATTAATGAATATTTAGATAGATATAAAGATAAAAATGGTATTATTGATTATGATTATGATAATAATGATAATAAATATTATGTTGTATTTTATAAATATTTTTTTGATAGTAATATCTATAGTTATGATTTAGATTCTTTTATGATTGATTTGGATAGTAGTACCATAAGTATGGTATATACGGAGGTGTTTAATTATGATATTATTACTAATAAAAAAATAAATAGTAGTGATAAATTAATTGCTCTTACTTTTGATGATGGACCTAATTATAATACTGGTAAAGTACTTGATGTACTTGCTAAATATAATGTTAAGGCTACTTTCTTTGTACTTGGCAGTAAGGCAAAAGATAATAAAAAAATATTGAAAAGAGAATATGATAGTGGAATGGAAATAGGCAATCATACGTTTAATCATTTGCTATTAACTAAATATAAAGAAAATGTTATTAAAGATGAAATAGATAAAACTTCTTCGGTTATATTTGAAGTTACTGGTAGATATCCTAAATTATTAAGACCTAGTTATGGTGTCTATAATAATATAGTAAAAAAAATAGGTAATATGCCTATTATTATATGGGATATAGATACTTTAGATTGGAAATATCATAATTCTAAAAGAATTGCCAGTAGGGTAATTAACAAAGTCAAGGATGGGGATATTATTTTAATGCATGACATATATAGTGCTACTGCAAATAGTTTAAATATTATTATTCCTGAGCTTCAGAATAGGGGATATACTTTTGTTACTATACCTGAATTATTTTATTATAAAGAAATTACTTTAGAAAAAGGAATGGTATATGGTTATGCTAGATAATTAACATAAGTTATCTGGAATTAACTTACTTATATATTTTAATATACTATTTTTAGTATATTTTTTTGGATTTTTAATGTATTCTAGACAAATACTTATAACACCATTTGCATAAAAAATAGTAATTATTTCTGATGGTATTTCTTCATTATATAATGAGTGATTTTTAATATTTTCGGCAATATTTTTTAAAATAGTATCGTGAAATATATTGCTAGCAATGTTATTATTATTGTTACTTTTTTTCAAGGACATGAAATAATGAAAATAGTAGGTCATACTTATCATTAAAATTATTATAGAATGTTGATCTATTAATATGTGCTTCTTTACATATATCCGATACTTTTATTTCTTCAAATGATTTGTTTTTCATAGTTATTAATAACCCTTTATAAAGATTATTTTTTGTTTTAATTATTCTTTGATCCAAAATATACCACCTAATTATAGTATATTATATTGAATATTTAACAAATGTAAAGAGTTTTAAAGTTTTCCTTTACAAAGAAATTGTTTTGTTATATAATTATATTGGCTTTTTGTAAGGAAGTGATATTATGGCTTATATCAGTAATGAAATTATTAATGAAATAAGGAATAAGACTGATATAGTAGAGGTGGTATCAAGATATGTTAATCTTACAAAGACTGGTAAAAACTATATTGGGGTGTGTCCTTTTCATGATGATCATTCTCCTAGTATGAGCGTTAGCCCTGAAAAGCAAATATATACTTGTTTTTCATGTGGCGCTTCAGGCAATGTATTTACTTTTGTGTCAGATTTTGAAAAAATATCTTTTTCTGAGGCAGTTAAATTACTTGGAGAAAAAGTTGGTATTAATGTATCAAATGATATAAAAGTTAATACTAAGAGAGATGAATATTTTGATATATATGATTTGGCTAGTAAGTTTTATCAAAATAGTCTTAATAGTAGTTTGGGTAAGAATGCTATAGAATATTTAGAAAATAGGCATCTTGATAAAGAAACTATTAAGAAATTTGGTATAGGTCTTTCTATTCAAAAGGTATCACTTACTAAATATCTTACTAATAAAAAATATTCTTTAGATAAACTTATTGATATAGGTCTTACTAATGATAATGGTAATGATATATTTGTAAGTAGAATTATGTTTCCTATATGGGATTTAAGTGGTAATGTTGTTGCTTTTTCTGGTAGAATATATAATACCAAAGATAATTCTAAGTATATAAATACTAAAGAGACTGATAACTTTAAAAAAGGTAAAATATTATATAACTATCATATAGCTAAAGAATATTTAAAGAAAAATGATACTGTTATTATAATGGAAGGACAAATGGATGTTATTAGGGCTAGTACTGTCGGTATTAATAATTGTATAGCTACAATGGGTACTGCACTTACTAAGGATCATAAAATGGTGCTTAAGAATATGGCAAAAAATATCATTTTATGTTTTGATGGTGATGCCGCTGGTGAAAAGGCTACACTTAGTGCTATAGAACTACTAGAGGATACTGGGGTTAATATTAAAATAGTTAGACTTCCTAATAATATGGATCCTGATGAGTATATTCTAAAAGAAGGTAAAGATAGTTTCTTATATCAAATTAAGTCTGCTATGACTTTAATTGATTATAAGATGGAAATATTAAAAAAAGATAAAGATTTTAGTAATATAAAAGAAATATCTTCTTATATTAATATAATGTTAAAAGAATTAGTTAATGAAAAAGATGATATTGTTGTAGAACTTAATTTGAAGAAATTATCTGATAATTTTAATATTGATTATAATACTATTAAAGAAAAATATGATAGTATAAAAAAAAGTAACAATAATAATAAGATGATTGTTAAAGAAGAAAAAACTAAAAAGGTTTATGATAAATATGGAATGGCAGAAAATTATTTAATTTATTATATGTTTAAAGATAATATGGTTATTAATATGGTTGAAAATAAGGTTGGATACTTTCCAACAAAAAATATTAGAGAATTATCTAATGAAATTATTTACTATTTTCATAAATATGGTATAATAAATGTCGCTGATTTTATTAGTTATATATCTGATAAAGAAGAAATACTTAAGACTTTAAAAGATATTTTTGCTATGAATATCAAAGATGACTTTCAAGAAAGAGAAATTGAAGATTATATTTTTGTTGTAAATGAGTATCATAAAGAAGTGAAGATAAATGATTTAAACAAAAAATTAAAAGAAGAGAAAGATCCTTTGAAGCAAGCAAAAATAATTGAAGAGATAATGAAGTTAAGGGGAGTGAATAAAAATGGTACCAGAAATTAAAGATTTTGAGCAAAGAAAAGAAGCACTAATTAAAAAAGGTAAAGAACTTGGTTTTATTACTTATGAAGAGATTGCCGAAGAATTAAAAGGTCTTGATGTAAGTAGTGATTTACTAGATGAACTATATAATGCTTTTATGGAAAATGATATAAGTGTTATATCTGAAACTGATCTAGATGATGATTCTGGTGAAGAAGATACTGGGGGTAATTTAGAGGATATTCTTAAGGATAATACAATAGCTAAAGAACTTACTATTAATGATCCAGTTAGAATGTATTTAAAAGAAATAGGTAAGATAAGTCTACTATCACTTGATGAAGAAACTGAGTTATCTAAGAGAATTGCTGAAGGTGATGAAACTGCAAAAAATAGACTTGCTGAATCTAACTTAAGACTTGTTGTTTCTATAGCTAAGAGATATGTTGGTAGAGGAATGTTATTTCTTGATTTAATTCAAGAGGGTAATATAGGACTTATGAAAGCAGTTGAAAAGTTTGATGCTGAAAAAGGATATAAATTTAGTACTTATGCTACTTGGTGGATTAGACAAGCTATAACTAGAGCCATTGCTGATCAAGCTAGAACTATTAGAGTGCCAGTACATATGGTAGAAACTATTAATAAATTATCTAGATATCAAAGACAGCTTACTCTTGAACTTAATAGAGAGCCTACTGATGAAGAGCTTGCTAAGAAAATGGGTATGTCTCCAGATAAGGTAAGAGAAGTTATTAAAATAGCACAAGATCCAGTATCTTTAGAGACTCCTATTGGTGAAGAAGAAGATTCTCATTTAGGAGACTTTGTACCTGATGAAAGTAATATGTCTCCGGAGGACTTTACAATACATGAAATGTTGAAAGAGGAAATTGGCGATGTGCTTCTTACTTTAACTGAAAGAGAAGAACAAGTACTTAGACTTAGATTTGGTTTAGATGATGGTTCTCCTAAAACACTTGAGGAAGTTGGTCAAATGTTTGGCGTTACAAGAGAAAGAATTAGACAAATTGAAGCAAAAGCATTAAGAAAATTAAGACATCCTTCAAGAAGTAGAAAGTTAAAGGACTTCTTAAATGAATAAGTTATCTAAAAGACTAGAAGTAGTTGCTAGTTTTGTAAATGATAATTCTAAAGTAATTGATATAGGCTGTGATCACGGCCTTTTATCTATTTATTTAGTAAATAAATATAAAAATGTTAAAGTAATTGCTAGTGATATTAATGAAAATGCTCTTAGTAGTGCTATTACTAATATAAAAAAAGAAAAACTAGAGAATAGAATAGAAACTAGACTTGGCAGTGGACTTGATGTAGTAAAAGCTGATGAAATTGATACTATTGTGATAGCAGGTATGGGAGCAAATACAATAGTAGGCATCTTAAAATATAGTACTTCTAAATTAAGTAATGTTAATGATATTATTATTCAAAGTAATACTGATTTATATTTTCTTAGAAAGAATATTATTAGTTTGGGTTATTATATTGAAGATGAAATTTTAGTAGAAGATAAGAATATTATATATACTGTTATTAAGTTTAATAAAGGTAAGAGAAGATATAATTATAAAGAATTATATTTAGGACCGGTACTTACTACTAAGAATGATGATTTATTTAAAAAGAAATGCAATAAAGAATTAACTACTTTAAAACTAATTCTTAAAAATATTAATAGTGGTCATTATTTATATAGGTTAAAAATTAAAAGAAATATAAAGATATTAGAAGATGTTTTAAAGCATTAATAATATCTTTTTTAGTATATATATTTTGCTTATATATGATAGATATGGCTGATATATTTATTTGAGACAATATAATATGTTGGCTCAAATAAACACTTTAGTACATTAGAACTAAAGTGAAAAATGAGAAAAATAAGAAATAAATATTTACTAATTTCATATAATATGGTAATATATTATTGGCTTTTCAAAAAATATACACAAATATTGATTTAATTATTCGAGTGCCTAATATAAGGTGGATATTAAAGAAGAGATATTTGGAAGAAAAAACGAAAGGAGATATGATAATTATGACAGTAGTATCTATGAGCTATTTGTTAGAAGCAGGAGTTCACTTTGGTCATCAGACTAAAAGATGGAATCCTAAAATGAAAGAGTATATATTTAACTCTAGAGATGATATTTATATCATTGACTTACAAAAGACAGTAGAAAAAATGGAAGAAGCTTATGCTGCTTTAAATAAGATTGCTGCTGATGGTGGAAAAGTACTTTATGTTGGTACTAAGAAACAAGCACAAGAAGTATGTAAAGAAGAAGCTGAAAGAAGTAATATGTACTATGTTACTGAGAGATGGTTAGGAGGTACTTTGACTAATTTTAAAACTATTAGAAGAAGAATTAATCGTCTTGAAGAAATTGAAAAGATGGAAAAAGATGGTACATTTGAAAAACTTCCTAAGAAAGAAGTAGTAGGACTTAAGAAGGAATATGAAAAGTTAAATAAGAACTTATGTGGTATTAGAGAAATGACTAAGTTACCTGAAGCTGTTATTATTGTTGATTCTACTAAAGAATATAATGCAATAAGAGAGGCTAGAAAACTTGGTATACCAGTATTTGGTCTTATTGATACTAATTGTGATCCTGATGATGTCGATTATGTATTGCCTGCTAACGATGATGCTGTTAGAAGTATTAAGGTTGTACTTGGTGCTTTAACTAATGCTATTATTGAAGCTAATGGTGGTACACTTGTTGATTATGTAAGTGAAGATGATAAAAAAGTTTCTAAAGAAAAAACTCCTAATAAGAAGGAGAAAAAAGAAGCAAAAGAAACTGAAGAAGTTAAAGATACAAAGCCAGTTAAACAAGAAGTTAAAAATGAAAAGCCAGAATTAGACTTAAATATTTTAACTGTTGCTGAACTTAGAGACCTTGCTAAGAAAAAAGAAGTTAAAGGTTATTCTAAGATGAAAAAAGAAGAATTAATTGAAAATTTAAAATAAGGAGGAATACTATGATTACTGCAAATATGGTAAAAGAGCTTAGGGAACAAACTGGAGCAGGTATGCTTGATTGTAAGAAGGCTCTTACTGAAACAAATGGTAATATGGAAGAAGCTGTTACTTGGCTTAGAGAAAAAGGTATCAGTAAAGCTGCTAAAAAACAAACTAGAATAGCTGCTGAAGGACTTGCTCTTGCTAAAGTTGAAGGTAATAAGGCTGTTATAGTAGAAGTTAACTCTGAAACTGACTTCGTTGCTAAAAATCCAGAATTTACTGGTTTAGTTAATGATATTGCTACTGCTATTTTGGGTAGTAATGTTAGTACAGTAGAAGAGGCTAATAAATTAGAAGTTAATGGTACTTCTATTGAAAATATGATAGTAGAGAAAACTGCTACTATTGGTGAGAAATTATCTTTTAGAAGATTTGAATTAGTTGAAAAGCAAGATAATCAAGTATTTGGTACTTATTCTCATATGGGTGGTAAAATAGTAACACTTGCTGTACTTGAAGGAACTGATGCTGAAGTTGCTAAAGATGTAGCTATGCAAATTGCCGCTATGAGACCACTATATTTAGATAAAGATTCTGTTCCTAGTGAAAGAGTAGAGAAAGAAAGAGCTATTCTTACAGAACAAGCTGAAAACGAAGGATTAGATGCTAATAAACTTCCTATGATTGTTAATGGTAGACTTAATAAATTCTATGAAGAAGTTTGTTTATTAGATCAAGGCTTTGTTAAAGAAAATAAGATGAAAGTATCTAAATATGTTGAAAGTAAAGGTATGAAGGTATTATCTTTCGTAAGATATGAAGTTGGCGAAGGTATGGAAAAAAGAGAGGAAAACTTTGCTGATGAAGTAGCTAAACAAATTAATGGTTAAGAATTCTAGAAATAGAGTTCTTTTTTGTATAAAAAAAATATCTCTTTGTGAGATATCTTTTATTGTACTTCTTTTCCACACTTTTCACAGAATTTTGTTCCTGCTTTAAGTTTACAACCACAACCTAGACAATATTTTTCTGGTTCATTACTTGTAGATTCTTTAGTATCACCAATTGGACCATTAGGACTAACTTGTACTGATGGATCAAAAGTATATTTGCCTGAAAATCCTAATATCATTGTTATTATTGGGGCAACTAGTGCACCAGCTACACCATATCCTACTGGTTGCTGTTTCATTTTTTTTGCTATATTGTAGAAAACAAAGAAGTTAACAGCCATACCTGCTAAATTACAGATGTAGTTCAAACCATCAATTTTAGCTATAGTGCATATTGTTCCTGATATTGCAATTAAGAAATACCACCAATTTAAACCTGCTATTTGAATTAATACAAATACATTATAAAATGGTATTATTGCTTTCCAACCATCTTCGCCAGCCTTTTTAAATAATTTTGCAAGGGCAATTACATAAACGACATAGAAAGCAATTGCAATTATTCCAAAAAAGACTATTAAGCCAATTGAAGTTGTTGCTAAAACGCCAAATGCATCATCCATTTTATTCACTCCTCTCTATTAATAATATACCAAATTATTGTGAATATTTCAATATAAATAGAAATTTTTATTAATTATAATTTTTGTAATTATTAAGTAGCAAAAAAATATTTATATTTTTCTTTGTAATTTATACTGAGATGCTTGAATATTCTTTAATAGGTGAGACTACTATGTTTGATAAAGGTATACATAAAAGAATTAAAATAGTACTTTTGATAGTGATATTTGTATTTTTACTTGTTATTGGTAAAGTATTTTACATTGAGGTTATTGAATATAGAAAACTTAATACTTTGGCTAGTGGACTATGGAGTAGAAATCTACCTATTGAGGCTGATAGGGGTAAAATATATACTGTTGATGGAGAGGTTGTAGCAGGTAATCTTACTACTACTTCTTTGGTATTTATTCCAAATCAAATTAAAGATAAGGATTTAGTAGCTACGAAAATAAGTGAAATACTTGGAGTGGATAAAAGTGTTATTGAAGAACATTTATATAAAAAGTCAATGATGGAAAGGGTACATCCTGAAGGAAGAAGACTATCTTATGATATTGCGGATAAGATAGCTGCGCTTAACTTTGAGGGAGTATATTTACTTAAGGAATCTAAGAGATATTATCCTCATGATGAAATGCTATCACATGTACTTGGTTATGTTGGTATTGATAATCAAGGCCTTAGTGGACTTGAACTTGAATATGATAAAATACTTACTGGGGAGTATGGTTCTATTCAGTATTTTTCTGATGCAAAAGGGAATAATTTAGATAGAAATTCGGTATATGTTGAACCAGAGGATGGTCTTGATATATATTTGACTGTTAATTATAAGATTCAGTCTTCTATTGAGAGAGAACTTGATAATATTGTAACTAAATATAACCCAGAAGGGGCTTGGGCTTTGGCGATGGATCCTAATACTGGTGAGATACTAGGAATGAGTTCGAGACCTAATTTTAATCCTAATAAATATCAGGATTATAGTGTGGAAACTATTAATAGAAATATGGCTATATGGGCTAGTTATGAACCTGGTAGTACATTTAAAATATTGACACTTAGTGCGGCGGTTAATGAGGGGAAGGTTGATTTAGTTAAGGATACTTTCTTTGATGGTGGTTCTGTTAATGTTGATGGAGCAAGAATTAAGTGTTGGAAACATGGAGGACATGGGTCACAAACTTTTCTAGAGGTTGTTCAAAATTCTTGTAATCCTGGATTTGTTGAACTTGGTAATAGACTTGGTAAAGAAAAATTATTTGATTATATTTATAAATTTGGATATGGTAAGAAAACTGGTATTGATTTGAATGGAGAGAGTACGGGTATCTTATTTAATTTATCTAAAGTTGGTCCTGTAGAACTTGCTACGACAGCATTTGGTCAAGGAGTTAGTGTTACTGCTCTTCAACAAGTTACAGCGGTTAGTGCAGCAATTAATGGTGGTACTTTGTATAAACCATATATAGTTAAAAGAGTAGTGGAACATGAAACTGGACAAATTGTTAATGAGATTAAACCTACTGCTGTTAGAGAGAATATTGTTACTAAGGATACTAGTGAAAAGGTAAGAATGACTTTAGAGTCAGTTGTTTCTTTAGGTACTGGTCGTAATGCTTATATAGATGGTTATAGGGTGGGAGGTAAAACAGGTACTGCTCAAAAGGTTAATAATGGTGTATATATGTCTGGAAATTATATAGTTTCTTTTATTGGTTTTTTACCTGCGAATGATCCTAAGATTGTGGTATATCTGGCTATTGATAATCCAAAAGGAGTTACACAGTATGGTGGTACAGTTAGTGCTCCTATTGTTAAGAATATTATGGAGGATGCAATAGTGGCTTTAAATATTGAAAAGCAAGATGGTGGTACAGAAAAGAAATATCAATGGTATGATAAAAAATATTATGATGTAGAGAATGTTATTGGATTATCTAAGAAAGAAGCTACTTCTAAACTTAAAGATTTTGTAATAGAATATAGTGGTAGTGGGGATAATGTTATTAATCAGTCTCCAGAAGGTGGTACTAGATTAATAGAGGGTTCTAGTATTAGATTATATTTGGGATAATTTGCATTAAATAATGACTTTTCTTTAGAAATTTGGTACAATAGTAACGTGTAATGTTATTGATGAAGGGAGTTATTTATGGAAATAGCTAGACTAAAAGAAGAACTTATTCAGCAAAGAAAATCTAAGTTTAAGGGGAATATATATCATTATTCTCAGGTTAATTTTGCTTATAATTCAAATAAAATTGAAGGTGGAAGATTAAGTGAAGATGAAACTGAAGAAATTTTTGAGACTGATTCATTTATTCCCAAAAGTGATGAAACAATTAAATTAGATGATTTGATAGAAATGAAAAATCATTTTAGATTATTTGATTATGCTTTGGATACTTTGAATGATGATTTATTTAAAGAAATGATAATAAATATGAATAAAATATTAAAACGTAATACTACTGATGAAGAAAATCCAAGATATAATGTAGGTGGTTTTAAAATAATACCTAATAAAATTGGATTAATAAATGTTATTGATACATCTGCTCCTGAAGATGTGGAAAAAGATATTGGTAATTTATTATTAGAATATAAAAAAATAAAGAATGTTACTATAGAAGATATTATAGATTTTCATTATAAGTTTGAACTTATTCATCCCTTTGGCGATGGCAATGGCAGAGTAGGACGTATGATTATGTTTAGAGAATGTTTGAGAAATAATATAATGCCATTTATAGTACTTGATAATGATAAACCATTTTATATGAGAGGACTTAAAAACTATAAAAATGATAAATTGTTTTTGATAGATACTATTAAACATGAACAAGATTTATATGAAGATATAGTAAATGAAATGTTAGACTTTTATTTAAATGGTAAGTAGTGATACTTATCTTTTTATATATAGTAATGAAAATTAAAAGATGATACTTCTAAAAATATGGATTTTGTAATAGAATATAGTGATACTAATAAATATTTGGGATAATTTGCATTTTTAACTTAATTATGATATAATATCCAGCAATTAATGGGGGTTATTATGGAAATAATTAATATGACTAGTGAAGATATTGGTAATTTAAAAAAATTATCACTTGACTTTTTTAATGCAAAGGGAGATTTATTACTTTTTAGATATAATAATGTACTTAGATTATTAAAAACACTTGATGATTTTACTGAAGATGATTTTCAAAAACATTTTAATGCAGTTAGTTTACTAAATAAATATAGAGATTATCTTCCTAGTGATTTTGTTATACCTGATTTCTTAGTTAAAGTGGATGATATTATTAAGTTTTTTGCTATTAATTATGTTTATGGTAATAACCTTAGTGTGGTTTTAAAAGATGATAATGTTTCTTTAGAAAGAAAGAAAAACTATTTAAAAAGAATAGGCACTATACTTAGACAAATGGAGAATATTAGAAAAAATACGGAGTTAAAAAATTTTTATTTAGCGGATATTCATGAAGATAACTTTATTGTGGATAAGGCAGGGGTTCTTCGTACTATTGATTTGGATGGTGGTAAGTTTAGTGAAGATAGTAATCCTGTAGTTAAATATTTAAGTCCTGTTTCTTTATTTGCAAAGTGTAATACTCCTAAATATAAGATTGATATGAGTAATCCTTATTTTGCTTCTTATATAGTAGATGAAAATACGGATATTTATTGTTATAGTATTGTTATTTTAAATTATTTATATAATGGTAAGATAAATGGTGTTAGTATGAATGAATTTTATGATTTTCTTACTAAAATGAGTGATATAGGTATTGATAAAGAATTAATTGGATGTTTTGAAAGACTATTTGATGATAGAGATAATGTTAATCCTTGTGATTATATTGATACTTTAACTCCTATCCAAATAAAAAAATTAAGAATTAAATAGTTTACATATTGATGTAAAGTAATAAAAAGATACTATTTATTTAAAAATATGTATGGTATAATAGAAGTGATATTAGAAATGGAGTGATAGAATGCTAACTTTAACGAAGTCATTATTTGCTTTAATGCTTGGTTTTATTAGTTCAACAATATTTGGACTTATAGCTATTCCTTTTTTGAAGAAATTAAAAGCAGGACAAAATATTAATATTTATGTTGAGGCTCATAGAAGTAAGGCTGGTACTCCTACTATGGGAGGACTTATATTTATAATTCCTACTATTGCAATAACTGTATTTTTACTTTTGACAGGAAAGATAGAATACTCGGTTAATTTAATGATTGTACTGTTTGTTTTCTTCTCGTATGCTTTAATAGGCTTCTTGGACGATTTTATTAGTCTTAGAAGAAAATCTAATAAAGGACTTACACAATTTCAAAAGCTATTACTTCAACTTATTGTAGCATTAGTCTTTTATGTATTATTTAGACAATTTACTTCAGGTGATTCTTATCTTAGAATATCTGCTTTAGGTATTGATTGGAATCTAGGTTGGTTCTATGGAGTATTTATATTATTCTTACTAGTAGGATCTTCTAATGCGGTTAATTTAACTGATGGATTAGATGGACTTGCTGGTGGGTTATCTGCAATATCATTTTTGGCTTTTGGTCTTATAGCAATGGGTAGTTGGTGGATTGAAGGCAATTCTGATATGGGTATTTTCTGTTTTATTTTGGTAGGTAGTATTATGGGATTTCTTGTATATAATAGTAATCCTGCTAAAGTATTTATGGGAGATACTGGTAGTTTGACTTTGGGGGCTACAATGGCTACGATAGCTATTCTTACTTCACATGAATTATCCTTGGTATTAATTGGTGGAGTATTTGTTATTGAGACTTTAACTGTTATTATACAAATAGCTTCTGTAGTACTATTAAAAAGAAAAGTGTTTTTAATGACTCCTATTCATCATCATTTTGAAAGATTGGGATGGAAAGAGAATGATATTGTTAAACTATTTTGGATAGTTGGATTTATTCTTAGTATGTTAGCTTTAATATATGGAGTATGGTTATAATAAGAGTGTATTTTAATAATGCATTCTTTTTATGTTCACTGTAAGTCTTTAGTCTTACAGTGTTATTTTGAGCCAATATGTTATATTGTCTCAAAATAATATATCTACATATCTATTATATATAAGCCATGGGTATATATTTAGTGTAAATTGTTTTCTAAGTATATATACTATGCTTATATATGATAGGTATCTTGGATACATTTAATTAAGACAAGTATACTTGGCTTAATTAAACACTAATAAGACTTGGGATAAGGCTTATAGTGAATATAAAAAAAGTATAACATATAGTTATTTTTTTAGTTATGATAATTGCTTATATTTAGTAGTATACCCATACTGGTTAAGCTTATTAGGAGACTACTACCACCATAAGATAAGAAGGGGAGAGTAACTCCTGTTACGGGAATTAATCCTACTACTACCATAAGATTTAGCATTGTTTGAAAGGCTAAACCAAAGGTTATACCAAAGGCTAGATATTTACCAAATTTATCTTCACAGTTCATAGCTATTTTAAATCCAGAATAGATTATAGTTATGAATAGAGTGGCTACAATTATAACTCCTAGAAAACCAAACTCTTCACTTATAATTGAAAATATGAAGTCTGTTTGTGGCTCTGGTAAATAGAAATGTTTTTGTACTGAATTACCAAATCCTAGTCCTAGTAGGCCTCCTGGACCTATTGCATATAAACTTTGGATTATTTGGAAACCACTACCAAGAGGATCAGACCAAGGATTAATAAATGATATTATTCTTTCCATTCGGTATGGGGCTATTATTACTAATACTACTACTCCTAGTAGTCCTAATACTCCTAGTTTGATAAAGAAGTTCATTTTAACACCACTTACAAATAGTAATACTATGATAGTCATAACTATTACTATTCCTGTACCAAAGTCTGGTTCTAACATTATAAGAGCAAATACTAGAAAGAGTACTCCTAATATAGGAAGAACTCCTTTTTTTATATCTTTTAAGTCTTTATTATTATTTTCTAAATATTTAGAAGTAAATATTATTAGTCCTAATTTAGTAAATTCTGATGGTTGTACTCCTAGTCCTCCTATACCAAACCAACTTCTACTACCATTTCTTACTGTTCCTATACCTGGAATTAATACTAGTGCTAACATACCTAGACATATAAAGAAAATAATATTAGATAGTTTTTTATAGTTTTGATAAGGAAACTTACTTACAATAAACATAACTATATATCCTAGTATTAAGAATATACTTTGTGATTTTAAATATTTATATGGATCATTAAACTTATACTCTGCCCATACATAAGAAGATGAATATATCATTAATGTTCCAAATAAACTTATTATTACTACTGCTGTTAAAAGTATTTTACTATATTTTTTCACAGTATCACCTAATTAATTTTATTATCTAAAAATAAAAAAAGAAGTTTATTTTTTCTTCTTTTCAAATATTGATAATACTTTTGCAGTCATATGAACTATTTGATTACTATTTTTGATAGCAATACTTTTAAAGAAGGCTTTACCTCCTATTGTTAAGGCTGCAGTTAAAGCAGTAATTACTAGTCCTGTATATAATACACTAGTATTTAATTTTTCTGATAGAGAAGTCGATATTGTTACACCAGCAGAACCTGATACAATACCACATATATCACCAATTACATCATTACAAAATGATGATACTTTATCAGCATTCTTTTTGAATGATACGGCTTTTTTGGCTCCTTTTATTTTTTTAGAACTCATAGCATGTAATGGTTCTTCATCAGTGGATGTAACTGCTACTCCAATCATATCAAATACTATTCCTATGGCTATAAATAATAATAATATTATAATACCTACGAATAGATTTACTTTTGGCATTATGGTATTAGAACTAAAAGAAAAGATAAATGATATAAAGAAGGCTAAGAATGTTACTGTTATTACCCATTTTATTTTACTATTTTTATTTTTTGACATATTATTTCCTTTCTAATTATTAAAAAAGGCCAATAGAGTAGGCCTTTTACTTAATACTATGGCAATTCTTATAGTTAACTTTATGTCTTAGGTCAAGTAGGATTTCCCTAGTTTCTACTAACTCGTTACCAAATTAGCGGTTTCCCTTTATAGAAACTAATATATTGTCGCCAAATATATGACTTGATTACCACTTAGTACACACTGTAATCCTATAAGATGTCACTCTAGGAGATTTCCTCGGGCAACTTTCTTACTATTAATTCTTTTTTGCAGTTATAGTTTCATATTGCAATATTATATATTTCTAGCTAGGAAAGATATAACTGATCAATAATCCCCTATAATCACTCAAGACAAGCTACGCTACTCGTAAGTTTCCCCACATAGTAGGTTTAATCCTAGTTCGTATTATGCACACAATAGCATTAACACAAAGTTAGGTCTCCACGGAAGTTGGAACAGAATCATATGCCGTTATGAGTGCCCAAAATCCTTACCTTCCAGCATTCACCCTAAACTGGGCGTATAAAGCAAACACCAGAAGTTTCATCGATGTGCTCTTTAGTGAGCTTTTAGGTTCACCTTCATAGTAAGTTTAATTGACTAGAATAATGTGCCATCAGATTGATAAGATTATAGCATAAAACTTTATTTTTGTCAATATGTGTAAACTGGTACTTGTTTTACTACTTAATATAGTATATTCTTTATATTAAATTTAATTATTAATTTTTATATTTGGTATATAGTTCTCTCTTATATATGATAGATATGGCTGATATATTTATTTGAGACTTTGACTCAAATAAACACTTTAAGACCTAGACTTAAAGTGAATATAAGAAAATAAAAGATATTTTGTGTTATTTAATTATACCTGTTTTTATAACTAAGAATATAATAATATGAAACTGGGAGGTTAAAAAATGAAAAGAACATTTGTTAGTTTGATATTATTTCTAATAGTTATTAGTTTAGTAATATTTGGAATATTTCAAAATAAGAAAAATAATGAAAAAGAAGATCTTACTAAGGTTACTGTAGCAGAAGTAGCTCATAGTATATTTTATGCTCCGCAATATGCTGCAATTAGTAAAGGATATTTTGAAGAAGAGGGTATTGATGTAGAACTTACTTTAACACCAGGCGCTGATGCTGTTACGGCCGCTGTGCTATCTGGAGATGTACAAATTGGTTTTTCTGGTACTGAGGCTACTATTTATGTATATAATGGTGGTGAAAAGGATTATTTACAGGTATTTGCTGCTTTGACAAAGAGAGATGGAGCTTTCTTAGTGTCTAGAGAAAAGATTGATAATTTTACTTTAGATGATTTGAGAGGTAAAACAGTAATTGGTGGTAGAAAAGGTGGTATGCCAGAAATGACTTTTGAATGGGCTCTTAGAGAGGTTAATATTGATCCTACCAAAGATTTAAGCATTGATACATCAGTTGCTTTTCCTGCAATGGAGGGAGCATTTATTGGTGGTACTGGCGACTTTGTTACTTTATTTGAACCTAATGCTACTTCAGTAGAAAAGCAAGGCTATGGTTATGTAGTTGCCTATGTTGGTACTTATGGTGGTGCTGTTCCTTATACAGCTTATAATGCTAAGAGTAGTTTTATAAAGGCTAATCCTGAACTTATTGAAGGTTTTTCTAAGGCTATTCAAAAAGGATTAAAGTTTGTTAAGGAAAATGAACCTAAGGTAGTTGCTGAGACTATTGTATCTTTCTTTCCTGATACTTCAATTGATGATTTAACTACAATGGTAAAGAGATATAAAGAATCTGATGCATGGAGAGATACTATTGCTATTGATGAAGATGAATGGAAACATATTCAAGATATTATGAAGGCTTCTGGAGAACTTGATGAGTATGTTTCGTATGATAAACTGATTTACGATGAATACTTTAGTGAATTCAGATAATATATTGGAGATAAGTAATTTATCAAAGGTATATCATACAAATAAAAGTGAAATATCTGCAATTGATAATTTGAATTTAAATATTAAGGATGGTGAGTTTGTTGCAATAGTAGGTCCATCTGGATGTGGTAAGACGACGCTTCTTTCAATCTTGTGTGGACTTGAGGATAAGTCTTCTGGTGAGATATTATATTCTAAAGATGAACTTAGAATGGGATATATGCTTCAGAATGATACTTTGTTTCCTTGGCTTAATATATTAGATAATTGCCTTCTGGGGGTTAAGATTAAGAAAGAAGTTACTAAGGAAAATATTGATAGAGTTAAATTCCTTTTGGAGACTTATGGTCTATCTGACTTTGCGTATAAGTATCCGAGGAATCTATCTGGTGGTATGAGACAAAGGGTAGCTTTGATTAGAACACTGGCTATTAATCCAGATATACTTCTCCTTGATGAACCTTTTAGTGCTTTGGATTATCAAACAAGACTTGCTGTATCTGATGATGTTTGGAAGATTATTAAAAAAGAAAAGAAGACTACAATTATGATAACACATGATGTAGCGGAGGCTATTTCAATGGCTGATAGGGTGGTTGTGTTATCTAATAGACCAGCAAGGGTTAAGAGTATTTATAATATTGAAATGAAGAATAAGGGTACTCCTATTGGTAATAGAAATACTGAAGAATTTAAAGATTATTATGATAAGATATGGAAGGATATTGATTTCCATGTATAGTGAGGAACATAAAAGATTTATAAGAAAAAAGAAAATTACAAGTATACTAGTACATCTTGTGCAAATACTACTTATTGTAAGTCTTATAGTTATTTGGGAATTACTTGCTAAGTATGAGGTTATTAATACTTTTATTAGTTCTTCTCCTAGTAGGATTGTTAATACAATTATTAAATTATATAATGATGGTAATTTGTTTAATCATATATGGACTACGATATATGAAACTCTTATTAGCTTTGGTATTGGTACTTTGATTGGTATAGCTGTAGCTATTGTATTATGGTATTCTAACTTTCTTTATAGAATATTTGATCCTTATTTAACTATTATTAATAGTCTACCTAAGGTGGCTATTGGTCCAATTATTATTATTTATTTTGGCGCTAATATTAAATCTATTATTATTATGGCTCTTTTGATATCTGTTATTGTTACGATTATTACAGTATATAATGGCTTTATTTCTACAGACCAAAATAGAATTAATCTACTAAAGTCCTTTAAGGCCTCAAAAAGGCAAATATTTAGGTATGTTATTTTACCTAGTAGTTATCCTACAATAATTAGTAGTCTTAAGATTAATATTAGTATGACACTTATTGGTGTTATAATGGGAGAATTTTTGGTATCTAAAGAGGGTATTGGTTATTTGATTACTTATGGCTCACAAGTATTTAATTTGAATTTGGTTATGTCAGGTATTGTTATTTTGTTAATAGTTTCTTATCTTATGTATCTGATTGTTAGTTATATAGAAAAAATACTAATCAAAAACGATTAGTATTTTTATGGTTTATATAAATGGTGCGCCCAGTAGGAGTCGAACCCACAGCCTTTTGGTCCGTAGCCAAACGCTC
>ERZ773178.803-NODE-803-length-36606-cov-7.500944_pt1 | contig 36606 bp, 36 predicted proteins | sample MGYA00580533_ERZ773178 | MGnify/ENA primary metagenome ERZ773178 (study PRJEB29015, sample SAMEA2737859) | human gut metagenome | biome: human gut; feature: human-associated habitat; material: faeces | place: China | collected 2012 ...
CACCCACAGAGATACTGACAGCCACCATGAGGCAGATACGCTGTCCGCCTTTCCGTAAGAGATTCAATGAATATATAGAAAGCGAGGAAACGCCTATGACCTACCTTAGTGTCGGTTATATGGCTGTAAACATTAAGGGTTGTTTTTGCCGACATATGCCCTATGGTTGCCGACAGGGTTTTCACGTCCATGCCGTATTCAAGCGCCAGTGTCGCAAAAGTGTGCCGCAGATCGTGAAAGCGCACGCGCTTACAACCCGCCCTGTCGAGTATTATTTGCAGTCTTTTTCTTACTGCTGACGGGTCGCGGGTTTTACTGCTGTCTTTCGGTGACGGAAATATCCACTCGGAATTTACTGTTTTCTTATGCTCCGAAAGAATTTCCAACAATGCTGTCGGAAGTATAATTGTCCTTACAGACGACTTGGTTTTCGGAACGGATATTACTCCTCCCCGCACCTGACGCTCAATTTTCAGCTCACCGGTTTTAAAATCAAGGTCACTCCATTTAAGAGCAAGTATCTCTCCTCGCCGCATACCTGTCATTAATTCAAGCAGAAACAGCTCGTAGTATCCCTCCTCATTAGCCTGATACAGAAACCTTGCTATCTCGTCACTTTTTAAAATTTTCATTTCCTTCGGAATATCCTTTGGGAGCTTTGTGCCGTCAGCGGGATTTATATTAATCAGTCCGTCATCAACAGCCCGTTCCAGCGCCGACCGACAGCTCGAATGTATCAGATGTACCCTTCTGTCGGATAATCCCTCTCCGTAAATATCAATCCGTATTTTTCTTCCGCTCTGCTTTTCGTGGTTGTAGAACTGCTGTAAATCCGCGGTTTTCAAAGCTTTTAACGGTATATTTCCAACGGCGGGAATTATATGATTATATATACAATTCTCGCGCTCCTCCTGCGTCGCCTTGCGGATTGTATTTTTACAGTATGTCCTATACCAAAAATCTATCCACTCACCGAAGGTCATATCCGCTGTAATTTTTTCGGTTGGTTTAATATATTGCTCTTTCAGCTTTTCAAGCTTTTCGGCACATCCGGTTTTTGTTTTTGCGGTGACATTTTTGGTTATGGGAATATTTTTATTGTCATAACCTATAACCACTCTGCCCTCCCATCTGCCGTCCTTTCTTAGCCGTAACGTACCTTCACCACTCTTTCTTCTCTTAGACACATCTGCCGCCTCCCGTTATTTCATTCATCATATTCCCGATTATATAGGCGGCACCTCTCTGCATATCTTTTGTAACGTGAGTATACAAGGTTTTGAAGGACAGCGACGGCGAACCTATTTTGTGTGAGGAAATCGCCTTTGAAGATTTGCAGTCATTTTTGTATTATGATTTTTTAAGCGGTGTCAAGAAAAACTATATTCCAAACCGCTGTAAGCTGTGCGGCGCTTTCTTCTTGATTAGAGGCGGAAAATATTTCAGCTATTGCGACCGTCCGCTTAAAGACGAGCCGGACAAAACCTGCCGTGATGTAGGAGCCAGACGGCGATATGACGACAAGTGCAAAAACGATCCTGTCTGGCAGACCTATAACCGCGCCTACAAAGCGCATTACGCACGGTATTTAAAAAAGAAAATGACTGCCGCTCAGTTTGAAGAATGGTCACGCTTTGCATCAAAATTAAGAGACTCCGCAGAGGCAGAAAAAATATCTTTTGAGGATTATTATACCACGATACGGAAATAGTCTTTCCCTGCGCTTTTCTTTGTTTTATGCGGTGTAATTTTTGACTTAATCAAACTCAAAATCTTATTATATTTAATATGCATAATCCAAATACCACTCCGCACAATGCTCCTAAATATGTAAAGCTGTATACCGTTATATCAATATTTTCGGTTTTTCTTATAATCACCCCGTATGCGGGTGTGCTTGTCATACCTCCCGCTATTACGGACAATCTTGCCACCGTGTTTTTTTTGAAAATAAAACATCCCCAAACGTTTCCGACAAATATACAGCTAACAGTTATAAGCGCTCCGTAAGCAAACCACTTAACATCCGACAGCATATTAAGATTTTCTCCCGCCGATATGCCGTTGCCGACAAAGAAAAGCATCAACCCAAAATTACGATATATAGCTAAACCGTTTATGCACTTTTTCATATTCAAAAACTTATCTGCAAGGATACCGAATATTATTCCTGCAATCAATATTCCTCCCGCTGTACCAACAGAATGGTTTAGAATCGGAATTTTTAAGCCGCCTAAAGCCGTCCCGATAACTGCTGTAGCGGCGATTATAGCCAAACCGTCTGTTCTGCAATTTTTGGGGTCACCCGAAACCACTTTTTCGCTTTGTGGTTTTTCAGCTTTCCGCAAAAACACCTGAACAAATAAAACCACGCCTATAACCCCAAACAGATAAGCCGCACCGTATCCCGCGGAGGCGACCGACGGATCAATATTTCGCATATCACACACGCAGGCAAGTCCGGGTGTGCTTGTCAATGCGCCGCATAATATTCCCAGTAAAAAAGATATATCGGCAGACCTATCAATAACTCTTATGACAACAGCGGTAACAAAGCCGACAAACACCGTTGATGCTCCCGCTGCAAGGCATATTAAAGCCTTTTTAATATTTCCCTTCTCAACGGTAGCGCCCGCACTTACACCGATTACCGATACAAACAGCGCAATCCCTAATTTTGAATACTGAGACATTGCAACTTTAAATTCAGCGTCAAAAACTGTCGGCAAATAATGTGAAAGCAAAAAGCCTGCCGCAATAGCCTCAATAAGTACGGCTGATACATCCAAAGAAATTGAACGTATTTTTATATGTCCTAAAAACAATCCTATAATTACCACCGAAAAAAATATAAGAGCGGGGCTCAAAACAGTTATCATTTCTCGTCACCTTAAAGCCCTAAATGCAAAGGCCGTATATCGTTGCAAAGCATATTAATCTTGTCTAACTGCTTATCAATGTGATAATGACCGCAAAACCATATGTTATAATCGAGCTTCTTTTCAAGCTCGCCGAGCCAAATTTCTGTAGAGCGGTCAATATCAGGCTTAAAGAGCTTTTTGGATTTTGCCTTTCGCGGCTTCCTTTTCACCGCTACGTTTTGTCTTGTAGACATAAACATTTCGGTAGGCAGATATTCAATCGGACAGGTGTGTGTGAGCATTCCGTATATGCGGTTATTCTCCTCTGCCAGCCTTAACTCCACCTTTGATTTTGTTTCGCTGTTAGGCATTTCATCAGACCAGAAAGGCTTTTTTTCTTCTAAGCAGCGAAGCTTATCAACGCTGTGCGCTCCGCCGACAACCATATACTTTTTGCCTTCAAAGGTATATATTTCTCCGTCAATTGCAAAATATATGTTAGGATATTTAGGTTCATAATAGACCTTTCCTCCGCAAAAGCTCCGTATACCGTAGGTCCCAACATTTTGCGGTCTGTTTTCTTTATTACCGTGCAGACAGAATAAGGTAATATTAAGTGCGGATATTTCCGATTTTAGCTTATCGTCCCTTTTATCATCATAGTAATTAAAGCCCGCATCTCCCAACACTATTAATACATCCTTGCGACGGGTTTTCATATTGCGGCAAAACGCCTTAACTCTGTCGAAATTACGATGCTTGTCTCCCGTAATAAAAAATCTTTCAGGATTGCCTCCGTCGTAATAATCTATAACTGTGTTTTCTTTATATGACTGTTTTAGAGTAAGAAAGAATATTACCATACTTTCGCTGAATACTCCTCCGAAAAGTCCGAAAATAACGGTGCTGTCGGCGCAAAAAGGCTTACAGAAAAAAGAAATACCTATACCGATAAAGACTCCCAAAACATATTTAAAATACTGTATTGCGGTAGGCATCTTTTCTTTATTTTTAAGCAACGTAATGCACCAAACACATATTATGTTCAGCACTAATCCTATTATCATCAAACTTAAATTTAACATTATAATCTTTCCTTCTTTTTATGTTTTTTTACAGCTGCAAGCATAGTATAAAAAATAACCCGGACAGTTTCTGTCCGAGTTAAAAAAATTAATATAAAAAATTAAATTTTTTTCGTATAGTCGAGCGAAATCCAGCCTGCACCCGATTTAAGCTTTCCCCATTTTGAGGCGCCTATGCCGTTTTCTTCGGAAACAATTGTGTAAACTCCGCGATCGGTAATGCTACCAACCTTGTCTGTATCGGCTCCCGCACCCTTGCGTATATTAAGTACATCTACGATCACCTTTACAAGATAAGGACATTCATTTCTTTCCGAATTACAATCATTTCCGCCGTCAGACTTTATCACAGTCAAATATTTTTTACTTATCGGACTGCATATGGAATTTGTGCCGGATTCGTTTTTGTCAATTACGACTCTGTCACTTTCCGATATTTCTTTAACATACCAACGCTGATTCTTAACCCAATCGGGAACAGTAGCGCCCGAATAATAAACCGCGTCCTTTGCTATTGCAACTAAATCGCCTTCACAAATTTCATAAGCAACCGTTGCTTTAGAATTTGCGCTATTCAGCGTGTTTTCACCGCCGTCTTTCAAAAGCTCGGAAACCGCTTTTCGAAAATCGTCCATCGTTTCACCGAAATTTTTCATCCAATGCTCTGGGTCGCCGTGATTACTGCCATAGCCCAAACGATAAGCTTCACAATGTCCTACAATTTTATCAACTGCAATACCGAAGATTTTACAAAGCTCGGCACAGTATTTAGTTGCAACTGAGAATGCTTTTACGTAGTAAGTCTTATCAGTTAAATTATCCTTGCAAATTTCAAACTGAATATATGCGGGGGAATAATTATAGCTTCCCTTTGAGCCCTGCCCGACTCCCCAACAGCAAATATCAAGCGGAAGAATCCCCGCGACCCTGACCTGCATATCCTTATCGTACCCGATAAAAGCGTGAACACATACCTTCCTGCCGTCAGGCTCAGGCTGATTCCAATGGTTTCCGTTTGTGTTTGTTCCGAGCTTTTCAGGACAGTCCACATATCTTTTCAGATACGGATTATTAGCGCCTGTCGAATGAACTACAATTCCCTTAGGCGTCATTTTTTGCGCCGCTTTATAGCACAAATTATTTACCGCATATGCTTTTATAATATCCATTTTTCATTCCTCCTTTTATGTCTGAACAATAAGCTGATTCGCATAAACGCTTGCACCCGCCGCAAGAATACCCTGCGTCACCGAGGTGAACACAGCATAAGCCGCGTCCTTAATTCCGAAAATATCGCTTGTGGCAGTAACCCAAACGGCAGACAGCACAATCCCGATTATTCCTATAATAACAGGAATCCGTTTATCGGGAACCTTGCTTTTTTTAAGACCTATGCCGATAATATAAAGCACTGGAATAAGAATAAGCAATTCTTTTTTAATATAATCCTTATAATTCATTTATATCACCCCTTAATTAGCAGTCCGATAACCGTAGAAATAACCCCGCCTGACAATGCCGCGATTATTGCGGTTACAATTTGCTGCATTCGCATTTTCGGTACTGCTTCAATTTCATCGATTTTCTTTTCGTGGCGCGCCAGATGCTCGTTTGTATGCTTAAGCTCGGTTGCAAGAGTTACTAAGGTTTCGTTCATAGTGCGGATCTCTGCCTGAACGGATTTAAGCTCGGAAATTTCATTTTCCAGCATAGCAAGCTTTTGCTCGTGATTTGCCAAAACAATATTTATGTCCTCCATAAGACCTCTCCTTTCGTTATTTTTTGCAGCTGCAGTTTTATTGTAGAACATAAACCTGACAACAGTTGTCCCTTACTTTTTCAAGTACCGCTATTTCATTATCACTCATATACATTTTGCCACCATTGAATCCGTCAACCACATAAACACCGCCATTGTATCTGCCTGTTTTAACATAAATCGGCAACATATCGCTTATTTCATCTATATCTCTTTGGATGGTTCGTACAGAGACATTAAACTCTTTAGAAAGGTTAATAATCGTTTCATGGCGGCGTTGACATAACAATTTTATGAGCTTTAAACGTCTTTCGGCTCTCCCTAAGCGAACCATCTCCTTCCCATTAAAACACAATAATCAGTTGCGGAATTTGTTGGTGTTTGATATTAATTATTGAATTTTGTTTTATTAGCAATGAATAATTTGTAACATAATCTATTATAGCATTTAAAAAACGATGCAAATGTCATATTTTGTAGATTTAAAATATAAATTTATTATGAATATACATTACTTTTCTTCTTTTGTAACGGTTTATGCGGGTTTAAAATACGAATCCGGTCGCTTAAGCCGTTGAAATTACGGTTTAATTGCAGGTTGTTACTGTTGCTCACAATCCCTGCGCCGCCGTCGACCGAATGGGTATTTATTCCGCTTTCCTCTCCATTCGCAAATATAGAAAAAGCCAATCAGGAGCAAACGCCCTATTTGGCTTGCCAGTCGGTGAACCGTCAGAAACCACCGAAAAAAGGTGTTTTTAGCATCAGATGACCGTAACCGTTATATGTCGCCCGCATAATATTTCCGTTCGCATAGGTCATCTCTTTAAGTCTTCTGTTGCCTAACCGTATAGTGTGTAACAAAAAGCGGTCAGCCGAAGCCAACCGCTCTTTTTAGGATGTTTTCTCAAGATAAAGAACCGTCACATATCCTCTTTTAAATTATTTATTTTCAATTAATCCACAATAAAAACCAAGATTATAATCAACGCCATCGATTGTGCAATCAAACATAAACACATCGTGCTCTATTCCGTTAACAACTATAGTATCTTGATCAGGATTCTGAAAAACACAAACATACGGCTGTCCAAACTCGGTTGACTCCAGTTCGATACAATCATACGGATCGTTAAAATTAGTTAAATCGTATATTGAAAAGTTTATTCCGTGACAATACCTTGATATTCCATCCCATGTAACATAAATCCAAGGAATACCGTTTGAATCTTTTGCTAATGCTATAACAAGAGATTCCGCTTTAGTGAATTTTTCAACATGAAGCACTTCAGCAACATCATATTTTTCATCCATAGGAGTTGTTAAATTTGTTTGTAAGAACTCTACGTCAATATCTATCGATTGATTTTTAGATTTATTATTATTGTAAATCGTAGCAACAATCAAATATAAAGACACAATCAAGACTGATATAACGATAATCCTTTTTTTCATGTTTATAATCTGCCTTTCCGCGAAAGGCACCAACGGGGTTATGAAACCCGTTTGGCTAACTTTCGCTAATAATATTTTTTGATATAATAACCTCGGAGGTTCGGTAAACTACAGAACCCGTGGAGGTGAGTGGCAGGGCTGTATAGCGGCAAACCCCGCATGATTATATGGTTCGGTTGTTCGTTAAGGCATCAACGAATGGCGAAAAAAAGTAGCCCGTAAACTTATCTCTTTCAAATCGACTCGATTTTGCCGAACAACCAGTCAATGCCGAATCTTCAAAATAATTTGTTTTGGAGGTTTTATGGCATTTAAAATTTTTCGTAAAAACTGTTGCGGACTTGATGTCCACAAGACTTGGATTTATGCTTGCATTGGTATTACCGATACAAACGGTCGTACAGAGTACAAGCAGGCTCGCTTTTCCTCGTTCTCTAAAGGATTAAAGGAATTAGCTGATTGGCTTGCAAAATATTCTTGTACCGATGTTTGTATGGAATCTACAGGCAAGTATTGGATTCCGGTATTCAACATCCTTGAAAAATCTTGTTTTGTAACGCTCGCTCACCCTAAATATACCAAACCGCAAAAAGGAAACAAAACCGACCGTAAAGACGCTAAATGGATTTGTGACCTGTTTATGTGTGATATGATTAAACCGAGTTTTATTCCACCGGCGGATATACGTCAACTTAGGGACTTAGTACGCTACCGAACCAAATTGACGAATATCCTTACCAGCGAAAAGAACCGTGCTCTAAATTGCCTTACAGTTTCTAATCTAAAGCTTGATGATGTGTTTTCCGACGTGTTTGACAAATCCTCACGTTCCATCATCAATTACATTTTAGAGCATCCGGGTCAAAGCTTTGATGTGACACCTTTTGTAGACAGGCGCTGTAAAAAGCCTATTGAAGAAATTCAGGCTGCTGTTGACGGTGCTGTTTCCCATGAACAAGCCACAAGACTTAAAGAGTGTCTGAACCACATTGACGAAATCCGCACTCATAGGCAAAATATTGAATTTGTAATTCAACACTTAGCCGAACCGTATGCATATGCTCTTGAATTACTGCAAACTGTTCCGTGCTTGAATTCTGACCCTATTACTGCAATTTCTGTCATTTCCGAAATCGGTGTAGATATGTCCGTTTTCCCAACTTCAAAACATCTTGTTTCTTGGGCAGGATGTTGTCCCCGTAATGACAAAAGCGATTCTAAGGTTAAATCTACCCGTATCTCAAAAGCAGGTACTTATCTTAAACCTTTGCTTGTTCAGGTTGCTAATGCTGTAATCCGTTCGGACAAGCATCCCGAATTCAAAGAACGATACCGCAGACTCAAGGCTCGTCGTGGACATAAAAAAGCCATTATTGCTATTTGCCGTATGCTCCTGACCGCTATCTGGAACATACTGTCCAAGCTTGAGCCCTATTCTCCAAACGGTTATCTTAAGGATAAGCTTACAGAACATTCTGTCGTCATCTCTAAAGCGGAAGGGCTTGCACTGCTTCGCAAAAGAGGTTACTTTTTCAAGGATGAGGTTGTTTCTTCTTCACCTTGACCTTAACCGCTTCCAAGACTTTCTTTTTGCCGCCTTTTCGACGGCTTGTTTGCTATGCTCTTTTTTTGCTTGTGTGAATAGTTATTTTGTTTCAAACTTGCTCCTCAAACAAAATTATAAATTCATTATCATGGAATAGCATATAATACCGTAACCATAGATGTAGAAAAGGCTGGAAGTGTGATTTCCAGCTGTGAAACCAAACTACCAATCATTGTAGTAATTGGTCCTGCAACAGGTGAAAATACCGGTATGAGAGAAAGAGCAGCTACAGTTATTGTAACAAGAGCAATAAGCCATAAATCCACTTCCATAACAAATTTAATTGCAAATGACACCTTGTTTTTACCAGAAGATACATTTTGACAAATTGCTAATTCTAAAAACAAAGTTTTAGAGTTTAATCCAATTGAAGCCTTTATTGAAGAAGAAAACAAAGACAGTGAAACAGTAAATGATACTTTATTTGAAAAAGATAAAGATGTATTTCCTGAGTTGAATGAGATTTCATTATTAGATACAGTCATAAATGAACCAATATTTTTGGTATAATCAGCCTTTAATTGCAGATAAATCCTTATTGCTTTTGAATTGATTAAATTAATTGTATCTGGTTTACCCAAACTGCCTTTGAACCCTAATTTTTTAAATAATTTGGCAACCCAAGATTTGTCGGTATAATTATTTAAATTAAAGCTTGAATTGGAATTTCCGTTTACACTCGCCTCCGGATAAGTCGGCGTATAGCAGAACCCTGCATAGTCCGCATTTTTGGTAGGACAGTTTCCGCAGTATGCAAACAGGTTGCCGCCTTGAATAGCTACATAGTCCGGCGCATCTGCGTTAATAAACCTGCCGACGCTCGGGTCGTAGTAACGGCTTTGCAGATAGTAAAGTTCTGTTTCGCCGTCGAAATAATATCCTCTGTATCTGTAGGGGTTTACCGTGGCTATAGATCGGTTAGAGCTATCCTGTGTAACCGTGCAAGCTCCCCACGCGTCGTAGCTGTATCTTGCAACCGTATCGCCGTTTGAATCGGTTATTGCAATTACATCTCCCTGCAGGTTTTTAAGGAAGAAATAATGCTGTCCGTTATACATTATTCCGCATACGCCGTCCGCGTTGTCATACAGCGGTATAAGTGTATTTCCGCACCATTCCTCGCGAAGTATTTTCGAGCCGTCAAGCGCAAAGCTATGCTTTATTCCGTTAACAGTCTTTGAGGTTCGAATACCGTTTGCGTTGTAGGCGTATGTGTTGTTATCAAAGGATTTTAACTGTCTGCTCTTTTCCCAATTAAGCGTATGTCCGAGGTAGTTTATCGGGTTGCCCTGATCGTCATATTCAACCGTGAGTTCGGTGCCTTCGGTGCCGACCTGTTTTAAGCGGTCTTTCCATACGCTGTCATATTCATAGCTTACGCCGTTCTTTGTAAGAATATTACCGTAAGCGTCATAGGTCATTGTATTTACGGCGATTCCGTTCACGGTCTCGGTAAGCAGTCTGCCCATTTCGTCATATGTGTATGCCGTGGTATTTGTAACCGTAGCTTCATCAATCACATAGGTTTCTATAACCGAGGTTATGCGCTCCTCTGCGTCGTAAGCGTAGGAAAGCGTTCCGCCGTCCGATAGGACTATCTGACTTACAAGGTTTGTAGTCGGCGAGGATTTAAGCTTGCCGTTCTTCTTATGTTCTTCGGTCGCCTTGCCCGCGTGGTAGCTGAACTGCCGCGATACAAAGCCCGTGCCGAGGCGAAGCTCGTCAAACACCTTTCTGCCGAAGCTGTCGGTCTTGCTGTGACACTCTGCCGTTTTGCCGTTTACCGTAAGCTTAATAACAGGGCTTGCGTTCTCGGGATACTCGGTATAATACACCGCTTGGGTATCTCCGACCACAACCGTCTTTTTAGACAGCAATCCCTTGCTGTTATAGGCGTACTCTATCGAGGAAATAAGCGATTTTGCCGTAACGTTCAGGCTTCCGTCAAGCGTAATGCCATACTCCGCTGCACGGACAATTCTGCCCTCCTCATAGGTATAGTTATACTCTTTTTCCTCTTTAATGTCAATATATCTTACAATATTTCCTGAATTATCGTAGACATACCTGTAATGCGCCTCCGGCTCGGCGTCTGTCGCGGCAGAGTACCATTTCTCAGCAATCAGCTGACCGTATCCGTTATATGTCGCCCGCATAATATTTCCGTTCGCATAGATCATCTCTTTAAGTCTGCCGTTGCCGTTTTTGTAGCCGTATTTTATAAGCTTCACGGGATTGTTGTTTTTGTCAACCATACCGTTAATACCTATGGCTTCAAGATTGTGGAAAGCGTTATAGCTAATCGCATATTTCATTCCGTCCCCGCGGGTGATTTCGGTTAAATTGTTAAATCCGTCATAGCCGTAGGAAACGCTTGAAAGCTCTGTTCCGTCCGAAGACTTATTGACAACACCCGTTATTCTGCCGTTTATATCATAAGCGTAAACCGTCTTATTGCCGCAGCGGTCGGTTATTACCTCGTTTCTTGATGTGTCTGCGTCCACGGTATACTTGGTTTTATTGCCCCTTGAATCGGTTTCCGAAATAAGGTCATTGCCAGCATTCTCAGCGCAGTTACAATTAGAGGTATATTCATACGAACGGTATACAGTGCCGAACTCGCCGTCTGCAAAGGTTGTCTCGGTAAGAGTATTGCCGTAGTAATCGGTAACCTCTTTAAACTTCTCGGCGGTATCTTCCTCGGTCACAGAATCCATATCCGCTTCATCACTGGCGAAATCCGCTTCGGACAGCCCTGTTTCAAGGCTGTTTCTGAACAGGCGAATATCGTCAAAGAACGCTGTACCGATGTTGTGATTGTAATTGCAGTATATTTTAAGCTCTTCTACCTGCTTATACTCCTGCTTTGCAAACTGCACCTGAGCTAACTGCCATTCATTGGTACAGGGTGAGAAGGCGGCGGTGTGCGTCTCGGTAGTTGAATCGGAATATTTTATCTCAGCACTCAGGCTGAATTCCGCGGCTTCACAGTTCTCTCGCTCGTTATTCGGTAAAGCAAAGCCCTTTGCCCAGCCTGAAAGCGTGAAGGTCTCCCTTGTCCCCTTGTTGCTCTTTACGGCTACGGTCTGAACAGCATTGCATTTTTCGTCCGGGTTGCCTGTCAGCATTAGCGAATGGGTCATATTAAAGCTTTCGTTATCGCTTAATAAAGCGTTGCCGCTCTTGCTCCAGCCGTTAAGCTCCCGTTCAAAGTTCGAGTTTATAAGCATATTATAGCTGTTTGCATAAGCATTTTTTTCAAGCTGTATTCCGTCAAAATACGACGTACCGGCTCCGTTCACAATAAGATGAACACAGACGTTCTGTGCAGTTTCCAGCTTAAACGGTGCGATTATTCGGACATATTCGCTGTTGTATTTTTTTATGTGTTCACTTTCCGCAATTACCGTACCGTCGGTTTTGGTTACTCGAATAAAGGCTCCCGGATTATCGTTTCCGCTATATGCCGACACTATTCGAGTATACGCCGACAGCGTATATTCTCCCGCAGGAAGAGTAACGGTATTCTGATATACTCCGTTACCGGCAGAGGTGCTGTTATAGCTTTGCAAGCGCAGTACCTTTTTGCCGAACTTAGCATACGGCTCGTATGCATAATTAAGTATATTAAAATTACCGGCGTTTGCGGACTCCGACGCCCAGTTTTCAAGATCGGTAAAGCTATGGTTAAGCAACAGATTGTCAACATTGCTTACCGCGTTCATACCCGAAGAATACGGATTAATACCCGAGCCTCCCGAAACCCCGTTTTTCTCACCGTCCGTGCTGTAAGCGTATTCACCTATTACTGTGCCGTTATCGTCGAAGGAATAAACAGTAGTTACGGTTTTATCCTCTGTTTCGCCCAAAGAGGAATCCTTAGGTTCGATAGTTGTAACAAGCGTCCTGTTTGCTGCTGCCGAATAGGTATAACTTGAGCTTACCCCTGTTATATATACGCCGTTCTCAAAGCCGAACTCTGTCACGCTCGCAACTCGATTTCCGTTAAAGGTATACTCAACCTTATAAACAGGATTTCCGTCCGTATTCTTAAGAATTATTGTTTTCGGCTTATTGTCTGTATATTCTATTGAAGCGCTTCTTCCGTCCGGATAGGTTACTTCGGTAAGCAAGCCGTCACTATAAGAATACAAAACAGCGTTTTGATTCTGGGAGGAATAATCCGGCGCGGTTATAGAGGTTAGATATCCGTTTGCATCATAACATAAACCAAAGTCACGTCCTGCACCGTCTGTAACCGAGGTGATTTTTCCGGAGGTGTAATTGATATGCATTGTATTGTTGCCTTCGGTAACCTTTACAAGCTTGCCGCCTCCGTCAAAGAAATATTTTGTGTCTCCCACAGTTAGCGCTCGGTTTTGATCATCGTAATACATTTCGCTCCCGTCTTCGTCCTCATACAGCTTATAGCACTGAGAGTTACTGCAGCAGTTTGTGGTTTTGTTGCTCAGTTTGAAATATGTTTCGTTGCCGTTTTCATCGGTAAAAACATATCTATCGGTTTGAGAATCGTAAATCATACTCTGCATAATGTTAAGCTTCCAACCGAGGCCTATACTCATTGAACTATAATCAGTCGTATTAAGTCTTATCGCGCTGTTTTTGGTATATTTATGATCGGACAGCGCGCTGTTATACAAATGCTTGATCGTCACAGGCATACGGTTGCCCGACCATGTGAAGTCCTCGGATTCAAGCATAAGATTACCGCTGATTAAATCAATGCTTCCCAAACCAAATCTGCCTAATCTGTGGGTATTACTGCGATAAGAGCCGTTAACTCCGTAGCTTGACTCATATGTGACGGTAAGCTTAGGCGCATAAGAAGAATAATTGTCTCCGTAAAATGTTATCCCAACCGTTGTTATTTCGTCCATCAGCTTAAGCATAAGGTTAGCTGTAGAAGTCTCGCCGCTATAAAGCTTATCCAAAAGGTTTGTTACATCAAAAACGACTTTGCTGTATGCTTTTACGCTTGTACCTATTCCGGCGTAATCAAGAATCGTTTCGTCATACTGTGGCGAACAGTATCCCGTCGTTATATTTCCTGTCACATTATAAAGTCCAAGCTTTTTAATACTTCCGCTGTTATTGTATCCGGAATATACCGTAAGCTCCAACTCCGCTTTTTTAATTCGCGGATTACACGGCAAAACAGGCTTTGTAAGCTTAAGATACATTTGTTTTTCCGTACGACTTCCGCAGTTGTTTGAAATATTAATTGTGTGAGTTGACGGTTCGCTCATATATCCGTTATCCCAGCTGAAGCTTCTTAGATTACTGCTTCCCGAAAGTTTTATCTGTGGGTCAATAACAATCGGCATAGCTCTGCCCTCTGCGTTGATCCACTCGCTGTCGGCGGTTACTGTAAGGTTAATATCTCCGTTTGCCGTTGTTTTCATTTCATAAAACACAGCGTCCGAAATATTGCCGTCAGCGTCGATCATAAACGGGGCGGGAATAAAGAATACCTCTTCGCCTGTCTCGTCGTTCAAAAATGCAATGCGTTTTTCGTCTTCGTCAAAGCGTGCCGTAACATTTTCGCATTTAAGAATAAACGGATAGCGGTACAAATTACTTTTTTCCTTTATGACAATATTTTCTTTTATACCCGCTGTATCAAGCGAATACTCATAATCCGCACCGCTCTCAACCTCCTCAAAAGTGAGTAACTCTGTGTTTTCGGTTTCCTCTGCCTTCCTTTTGCCTCGTTTCGGAACGACGCCTTTATTTTTTTGCTTTCTAACCTTTTTGGCACTTACAGTTATGCGGTGCATACCGCTTTCAACAGAAAACAGCTCGTCGTTTTCTTCTTCGCGGCTGAATTTTGCGACAAAATTATTTTTATCGCACACAAAATGTCTGCCGTCTTCCTCCTCGACAAGGGTATTTTCTACCTCCTTGAAGCTATGTGTTTCGTCATCATACACATGCACGGGAGTGGGATAAAACACCGCCTGCTCTGTTCCGTCGCTCATACGGAAAACCTTGCGGTTTGCTCCTCTGAGCTCCTGAATTTCATTAACTCGGGTTTTGACTGTTTTTCCTGTTGCGGGTATAATATGCTTGTCTGCCTGAGCCGCTTCTGTTTCCTCGGAATGGTCTATAACCACTTCCTCAACATTGTTAACTGTTTCGGGCGCGAGATATAATTCCTCTATATCGCCCATTTTGATTTTGTCCATTTTTTATGGCCCCTTTCTTAAATTTATATCTTTTTTTGCAGCTGCAAGCATAGTATAAAAAATAACCCGGACAGTTTCTGTCCGAGTTAAAAAAATTTTTTATTTTTTTTGCATATTCTTTATCTGTAATTTATTTCATATATTTGCGGCGCGTAGCTGCTGTCGCCTGTCGAGACAGCGGCAAAGCCGCCGCCTTTTACGCGCGGTTTTAGTATTATTCCCTCTGTTTGCGTAAACCTTCCGAATTTATCGACAAATAAGGGAGTAATGTCTATATTATGATAGCGCCCTTCCGCGGCCGACTCCGCAACCACCGAAGACTCCACTATTTTATTATTCCAATTTGAACCGAAGCTGCAAAAGCGCGATGAAACCTGAAAGGCACTCATTTGAACATTTGAACGGTTAAGCTTTGGCATATGAAGAACCGCCTTTATTATCTGCCTGTCCGTAAGCTCGGAAAATTTCGAATAATCGGGTCTTGAATAAAGCCATTGTTCTCCGAATTCCGTAGTGTTGCCTATAAAAGCCGTACCTCCGAAAGCATTATTTACCTCAGGATTAGCGCTCTCTACCGTTGTATCCTGAATCTGCTTTGATTCGTATAGGTTGCCTTCAAACAGCACCCATCCTCCAAGCGGACTGCAGGGTCTAATTGTTAGACGATATTTACGGTCGGTGAGCTTTTGAAAAGAAATTTTTGCAGGCGCGATAATCTCGCCGTCCGTTTTCAACGTACCTATGCAGGAAACCGTAACAAACGGTCTGAAGCGTTCGAGCATAAGCGAAAAGTATTTATCGTTCGCCCGTATCTCCATAAAAGGCGTTCCTACTTCCAAATCAAAGCATATGGGGTTTACTGCGTTGCACGCCGCCTTATACATAAATCCGTTCGTTGTCGGATACAGGCGGTCTTTTCCGCAAATAAGCTCCCCGCCGCTCACAAGACTTACGGGCTGTTCTAAGGAAATGGTACAATAGCCCTCGGTATTTTCCATTCTTATATGATTTGAATAGGTAATATCCGCATTGCTGCCTACCGAATAAACCGCTCCGTCTTTTTTATAAAATTTCATATCTACAACCTTTCTGCTTTTACAGTTATAAATCGGAGCACTGAAATAATAGGCAGTTTTTGTTCCGTTTGTCTCATTTATTAAAACGCGGTAACGGTTGGTATTATTATAATTGATTGTAAGCGAACCGCCGTCTCTTAATTTTGTTATTTCATTTAAAACCGAAATCATTTATATGACCTCCTTCCTTTCGAGACTTTAATTTACGTTCAAAAAAACGTTCGGATTTAGATTTTGACTTGCCAACTCGGCTCAATAATTCTTCCGCAGGGTAAAATTCCAAATAATTAGAAAGCTTTTTCACAATGTGTTTAATTATATGCATTGCCTCATCGCCGTGACCTTCTGTATACTCAATTTCAAGCTCATAATCAGTAAAACCTAAATATGTGTTTCGATCTATTACAGCTTTACAGAACTTTTCCTTATGCAGCACAATTCTTTCTGTAACAAGACTCCCCTGCAAAATAAGTCCCATATCCTTGAATGTATCTAAATCAAAATAATCCTTAACTTCTCCGTCAATCTCAGTACTGCAATCTTCATCACCGGTATAATGCCTTTTTACAGTTGATTTGAATTTGCCGTCTTTGGCGCGGATTCGGCAAGTAATCCCGTTTTTATTCATTGAAAAATCCTCGGTATCAAAATAATAATTGGTTTGAGTCTGCATCGGTGCATACTTACACATCAGCATTACAATCGAAATATATTCATCTTCTGTGAGCATAGTTTTCTTTTCGTGTTCCAACATAATTTTACCTCCTAATGATTTTTCCGGAACAGTTTTTCGAAATCTCCGGCATAATTTCGATATAATTAGAAATCTGAAAATATGGCAAACACTCAGAACACAGTTTTTTGACCTCTGAAACAGAGTTGAAATCCCCTGCGATTTTAAGTCCTATCTGCATACCGTGTTTGCTTTCAATGCCGTATGCCAGCACCTCTTTCACGCGAGGATCGGTTTTAAGCGCCGCCTCTATCTCCGCGGGATAAATATTCATACCTGACTTTATAATAAGTCCGTCGTTTCTCCCCTTAATCTTAAGCAGTCCAACATCGTTAATCACAGCAATATCTCCTGTGCAAAGCCAACCGTCACGCAGTACTTCGGCAGTTTTATCGGGCTCGTTATAATATCCCATCATAATGTTGTCGCCCTTGACCCACAGTATTCCTTCTTTTCCGTCGGGTAAAGGGTTTCCGTTCTTATCGGCAATTCGCACAGATACCGATTTTAATGGTATTCCCACAAAATCGGGATACCTGTTAAACAGGTTCGGCGGAAGATAGCTTACACGAGGACAAGCTTCTGTAAGACCGTAAATATGATAAATTTCACACTTTGGAAAAGCTTTCGCAATACGATGCCCCGTCTGACTGTCCATACATTCGCCGCTTATGCATATATGTTTTAAGCAGTCATTTACCGATTCTCGCTTAAAACGCGCCGTCATACTAAGCAATGTTGGAGTACCGCAAAAGGCTGTAATTCTGTATTCCTTAAACAGTTCAAGAATTTTAGGCGGATTAAATTTTTCGGAATAAAAGCGTATTCTACTGCCTTTGACAAGTGCGGTTAAAAACTCGCCCGTCAGAACCGCGCAATGATAAAGCGGTCTTGAAATCAGTATTGTATCGCTTTCATTTATATCAAAATAATCCGCAATATCACCGACATTTGCAACGATATTGCTCTCAGAAAGCATTACGCCCTTAGGTTTTCCTGTGGTCCCCGAGGTACACATAATAAGCGCGGGATGTTCTTCAGGTACTATGTACCCGCTATTGCTAATATACCTGATGTTTATTTCACCGCCTTGATCTGTAATTACCGCATCGGGGCTCACTGTGTCCAGAATTTTATTGCAGTGGAGTTCTCCGTAACGAAGAGAAAGCGGAACAGCGGTAACCTCCGCCGCAAAACAGCTGAGCAGAGCCATTGCTGCTGCCATTTCCGAATTGCATAGTATCGCACAGCAATTTAAGCCTCTAAGCTTGCGGGCAAACAGCTCCGCCCAAATAACAAGATTATCGTATGAAATTTCCGTACCGTTCTCACATACAGCTTGACGCGGATATTTAAGCATATTTTTCTTAATATATTCCCACAATTTCATTCTGCTTTAACACCTCCCGTTTTTTCAAGCAACTCTTTAAGCAGCTTTTCTTCTTCGGCTTTAACGGCGAGCAATTTCTTTTGTATTATTGGTAAAACCGAATCCCGCTGTTTTATAATATAAGAAGCGTATAGCATACGAATCGCATCTGATTCTGATACCAAATCTGCGTATCTGTAGCTTATGCATTTTCCTATATCAAATGATTTTTCAATATTCACAATACACTCCAGAAGAACCTTTTTATGCTCCCAAATAAGTCGAAATATTCTTCGGTCTTTCTTTTCATAGGCAATTGAACCGTCAAATAATTCTCCGATATATTCTGCAACATAATCATGTACTATTATACCGTAAGCATACCCTTGACCGTTATCAGAATTTTTTTCCGATGACGTATCAATATATTTAGCAATCTTTTCAAGTGCAGTCTGAGGTGAAAAGTTTACTTCGTCTTGCAAAGGCTTAATCCCGCAAATTTGTGTATAGATTCCTTTTTTCTCCATTGCTTTGCGCCCTGCATCAAAGCAGCTTTGCGGAGTCCAAAATTTTTGGTAAATCCAGTTGCTGTCATATGCGTAGATGCAGTAAGTCTTATCTTCACGGCTATACCCGCAAATCAATCCGTCATGAGCAAAATGCCGCTCCTTGTACCAGCTTTTGCCTTTAATATAATAATCATCTATTCCACCGAACAGAACATAGTAACCTGCGTCAAGCATATTGCGGATAAGTACATTTATATGCCCGTTAAGAAACTGAGCGGAATACCAATGCTTTTCTAATAAAGGATTATCCGACCATCCCGATCCTTCTACATTGATTTTCGGTACGGATTTAGCGTTTAAATGCCCGCGATTCCATGACAATTCAAATATACTGTTTAAATACCAGTTTCTGATTGATGGATTATTCGCTATTACCGCTGTCCCAGTCCCTTGAAAATGATAGGTGCTGTATACAGGCTCAATAATCGGAAGTTCGACAATTTTATTCATTTTCATCAGCCCGATATTTTTCCACAAGTTTAACTGCGTCTTCAACGGTGTTTAAATCAAATGGGTTCATATCCGATTCATCCAACTCAATTTCAAATATTTCCTCGATTTCAAGCAAAAGCGTGACCATTGAAAGACTGTCAAGCGCTAAGTCTTCTTTTAAATTATCCTCCGGTTTTATTTCTTTAATGCCGCTGAGTTCGCATAAAATTTCCGATATTTTCAAAGATTTCCATTTCTCATCACCCTCTCCACAGCCTGCTTTACCTGATTATACGATTCTTCCTTGTCACGCATCGTAGAAATCAAAACTCCGCCGTTTGCTTTGCAGATATTAATATATTCCTCTCTAAGCTTATACTGTAAATCCATATCGATATATCTATTTTTTCTTCAGGGCGCTTCCTAACCCTTGCCACTGCCGTTTCGACAGGAACATCAAAGAAAAAAGCGATGTCGGGCTCTATTACCGATTTAGCGATTTCATAAATCCACCCGTCCTGTTCAAAGCCCCGTGCTCTTAAATTAGCAAGGCAGGAATAAAAATATCGGTCGCTAATAACAATATTTCCTTTTTGAAGCTCAGGCTCAATTACCTTGCTTACATGTTGCAAACGGTCGCTTGCCGCAAGGAGAGAAAGACTTCGGTATATCAGGACGAGCCTATGACGATGGGAGGAATGTAACATGATCACCGCTATTATCCGCAATAAAGAGAACACCCTCGTTCTCGATCTACCCCACAGCATTTACGACATTTATGAAAAGCTGCGCTCCATCGGCATTGTGCAGCCGCCGAAACAGATCCCGCTGACCGACAACGAGGACGAGGACATCGGCGTTAAGCTGTTCAGTGAGAGTGACTTCGGTCAGCATCTGCTCCTCACATTGAATGAAAAAAACACCATCGCCGACGCTAATATGCTGACGCTTGTTATTGGGGCGGCAAGCGAGGACATCAAGGAGGAACTGGAACAGAATATCCTCTACGACCAGTACGACTCAATGGATGAAGTGATTTCCGCCGTCCGTCAGATGACGCAGGACGCCGGCCCCGTAAAGGCTGTGTTCTTCTGTCCGCTGGTGGGAAATATCGACGAGGGCGACGGAGATATGTTCACGGTCGGAGATTCCTACCTTGCCGACAGCGCCGATGAAATTGTCGACGCATTGAATCGTTACACCGCCAAAGACGAAAACGATATGGCAGCCTACTATAACAAGGATGACGGCGTGAGTGAAAAGCTGACCTCGGCTGTATGGTCGGTGGAATTACACGGCGACAGGCTGTTCGGACGAATCGACTGCAGCCTCAAGGAAGCACTTACGGCAGAGGAAATGGAAGATCTCCGAGATTGGCTCACGGGGCAGTGTTCGGACGGCCTCGGCGAGGGCTTCGAACAGCAGCCCATTGATACGATGGACGGCGAACTGTTCGTTTCATTCTGGAACAGCGGAGATGACTACGCCATGATGACTGAGAGCGAGTTTGACGAATACCGGCAGCAAAATGAAATGCATATGGGAGGGATGTAATATATGGCCTTGCTGTTTTCTGCGGTTACCGTAACCGCAGGCTATGACCAAGTGGAATTCACGGTCGGAGGAATACCGAGAGAGTACGACGATCTCGTCGGCTGGACAGCCTTTGAAGACTTTATGGAAAATGTCGATGCGGAAACAGAGGTCAGCGTACATGCCAAGGTATATCTTTACGGCGGCGAGGAAACCGTGACTGCCACTCCCGAGGAGGTCGCATATCTGATGATGCGCATGGAACGGGACGACCGCTTCCTTGCCGGACATTGTGACAACATCGAGGCGGTTGACTTCTCCTTTTTACTCTCGCCGAACGAATATTACGGAATGGAGATGAACTGATGACAGATAAAGCAAAACCGCCGCAGCCCATGGCGTTCAAGAACCTTGCCGAGCTGAAACGGTATATTAAACTCGGCACGGAATTCAAAGCGACAAGACACAAATACCACCCCGACATCGTTGGGCTGACCCGTGTGGTGACCAAGGTGCAGACCAACGGCTTTTACTCGAAAATCAAAGATGAGCCGGATCATCGGTTCTCCGCCTGCAATAACGGCAAAGGCTTTTTTACCGAGTTCGGCAAGGCCGGCGGATATATCTTTGACGGCTCGACGGTTAAGGTGTTGGACAAGCGCAGTGAAAACGGAGTCATCTACGAATTGGAATTTTACAGAGAAAACACGGAGGTAAACAGCATGAACGAATATGACCGCCTGTACAGACAGGCACAGAGGTACAGAGAAATGTATCCCGAAGGCACAAGAATTTTGCTTTTGCACATGGGCGATGATCCCCGTCCGATTGAGGACAATATGCGCGGCACGGTATGATCCTTCCCGGCACGGTCAAATTTTTATCCGACCATTATATCGTCGGCGACAGCTACCGCTGCGTGTGGGCGGTGCGGGAATATCCGCCGTCCACCGAGGAACAGGCCATTCTCTCGCAGCTTGCCGACCGCAACGGCGTGACGCTCCGCATCTATCACAGGCTTGTGGAATCTATGGAACAGCGTAAAATCATTCAAAATGCCACACGCCGCAATCGGCTCAAAAGCGGCGGCAACGATGTCAGCGAAAGCATTGAGGCGGAGGGCAATTTGCAGGATGTAATTGAACTTCTCGCAAACCTCCGCAAAAACAAAGAGCCGCTCCTCCACTGCTCGGTGTTTATCGAGCTGAAAGCAAAAAGCATGGAAAAGCTCAAGGAATTGCAATCGGACATTGCCATGGAGTTGACGCGTTCCAAAATCTCCGTTGACCGATTAACGCTACGGCAAAAAGAGGGATTTCTCTCTGCCGTGCCGACAGGCTCCAACCAGTTCGGCGCACAGTACGAGCGTGTGCTGCCTGCGTCAAGTGTTGCAAATCTTTACCCATTCAACTTTTCCGGCAAGACCGATCCGCAGGGCGCATATATCGGCAGAGATAAGTACGGAACAAATATCCTTGTAGACTTCGACCGCAGAGCCGAGGACAAGACCAATTCCAACGCCCTCATCTTGGGCAACAGCGGTCAGGGAAAAAGCTATCTTTTGAAGCTTATTTTGACCAACATCCGCGAATCGGGAAAGCGCATTATTTGTCTTGATCCCGAAAGCGAATACGAAACCTTATGCGACGCGCTCGGCGGCTGTTATATCGACTTTATGTCGGGAGAATACACCATCAATCCGTTAGAGCCGAAAGCGTGGACTGACAGCGTTGAGGATATCGACGCTACTACGCCCGAAGCCTTCAAAAAGGTCACAAGGCTCAGTCAGCACATTGCCTTTTTGAAAGACTTTTTCCGCAGCTACAAGGGTTTTACCGACGCACAGATCGACACCATTGAAATCCTGCTCTCCAAGCTGTACGCCCGATTCGGTATCACCGACAGCACGGACTACAGTGTAAAGAAGGCCTCGGATTTTCCCGTCATGCAGGATTTTTACAATCTCTGCGAGGAAGAATTTATGACCTACGACAAGCAGCGAAAATATCTCTACACCGAAGAAACGCTGCAAGAGGTCTGCCTCGGCATCCACTCCATGTGCGTCGGCTCGGAAAGCAAATATTTCAACGGACATACGAATATCACCGATTCCAACTTTCTTGTATTCGGTGTGAAGGGGCTTATGGATACCAACCGCCGCTTAAAGGACTGTATGCTGTTCAATATACTTTCCTTTATGAGTAACGAGCTATTGGGCAAAGGAAATACAGCGGCATCGGTGGATGAGTTGTACCTCTTCCTCTCGAATATGACAACAATCGAATATCTGCGCAACTGTATGAAGCGTGTGCGCAAGAAAGACTCCTCGATGATTCTGGCAAGTCAGAATATCGAGGACTTTTTGATTCCGTCAATCCGTGAATTCACAAAGCCGCTGTTCTCCATTCCTACGCACCAGTTTTTGTTCAACGCAGGTCAGATCAATCCCAAGGAATATATGGACGCCCTGCAGGTCGAGCCGAGCGAGTTTGAGCTGATCAAATATCCGGAGCGCGGCACCTGCCTCTATCGCTGCGGTAACGAAAGATATCTCCTGCAGGTTATCGCGCCTGACTACAAGGCCGCCATCTTCGGAAAGGCAGGCGGGCGGTAATGAGTGCGACTGTTGCCGCCGCACTCAAGAAAATTGCCGTCGCCGTACTGACCGACAAAAAGCTGCGGCGCACCGTTCTCGGCATCGTCCTCGGTGTGATCATTATCATTATTATGCCGGTGGCCGCTGTTATATCTTTGTTCAACGGTGACATCGAGATCGACACCGACCGCCTTCAGACCTTGGTGGTGGAAAACCTCTCCGCCGAGGAAAAAGCAAAGCTGCAGGCGGTGGAGGATATGATGAAAGCCATTGAAGTCGCTATGACCGAAAAGGGATTTACGGCAGAGAAAGCAAAGGAAGCGCAGGTGCTGTATGTGCTGGCGCTTTCCGACTATTCCGAACAAACAGATTTTGTTTCCAAGCTGGTCGGGTGCTTCGCAGAAGAACAAACCGATGAGCAGCTCATCGCCGCTGTCAATACCGCCTTCGGTACTACACTCAATGCCGAGGATTTTACAAAGGTCATGACCGCCATCCGAGCCAAAGCCATTAACACCTCCGGCTTCACCGATCCCGACACCAAGAACGCCCACGACCTTGTTGAATGGGCAAAACAAGCATATGCAAAGAAGTGGGGCTATGTATGGGGAACCTACGGTGAAGTGCTGACCGAATCGATGCTGAACGGCAAGGTCTCCCAGTACCCCGACGAGGTCGGCGGCAAGGAGGAATATATCCGAACACATTGGCTCGGTGGAAGGACTGCCGACTGCATCGGTCTTATCAAGGGCTACGGCTGGTACGACTGTGAAAGCGGCAGTATCACTTACTGCACAAACGATATGCCCGATATCGGTGCGGACACCATGTACGAAAATGCAACGGAGAAAGGCACGATCGATACGCTCCCCGAAACGCCGGGTCTGGCGCTCTGGCATGAGGGTCACATTGGGATATATATCGGGAACGGTCAGGTCATTCATGCCGCCAACACCAACGACGGCGTGATTCTGTCCGAGGTCAGCGGCAGCGGCTTCACACACTGGCTCAAGATTCCGTATATCGACTATGATGAACCCATCGAGAAAGAAAACTGACATATAGTACTGAAAAAGCGGTATGGGTGCAAGCCCATACCGCAGATACCTATCATGAACCTGACAGTAGAAAAAGTCACAAAGTCGTGGTATAATGTATTCAAATTAGGACGGTAAATCGAAATTTGCGGAGGAACATCTGACCAATATGAATATATATGATTTTTGGAAAGCAGTGCTCGATCAAAATGAGATCGAAATCAGAAAGTATTTTCAGAACGATGCCTATATAAACTGGCATTGCACCAATGAGCGATTTAATGTTGATGAATTTATTATTGCTAATTGTGAATATCCCGGTGATTGGGAGGGTAGCGTTGAAAGAGTCGAAATGCTGAATGACCTAATCGTTACGGTTGTAAATGTATATCCCAAAGGCAGAAACGCTTCCTTTCATGTTACGTCTTTCATAAAAACCAAAGAGGATAAAATCGTTTCAATGGATGAGTATTGGGCAGACGACGGGAATGCTCCACAGTGGAGATTAGACAAACATATCGGAAAAGCAATTAGATAAATTCCAGTTTGTTGGAGCACTGGCCTATGAACATTCGAGTAATTCACAAAAATAAAAAGCGATTCCTTCCGCTTCTGCTATTGGCGGACGAGCAGGAGGACATGATCGACCGCTATCTGGAACGGGGCACTATGTATGTGCTGGAGGACGGCGGCGTGAAAGCGGAATGCGTTGTTACCGATGAGGGCGGCGGGATTTTGGAGCTAAAGAACCTCGCCGTGGAACCGGAGGCACAGAGAAAGGGCTACGGCAAGGCGTTGATTGACTTCCTTGTCTGTAAATACAAGGGGCGCTATTCCGTTTTACAAGTTGGAACTGGCGACAGTCCTCTGACAATACCGTTTTACGAAAAATGCGGCTTTGTACGCTCTCACAAAATTGAAAATTTCTTTACCGACAATTACGACCACCCAATTTATGAGTGCGGCGTACAGTTAACAGATATGATATATTTGCAAAAGTATATATAAATTCGGTTTGTAAAACAGAATAACCCATACATAGCCACCGAGGTTTCAAAAGAACTTCGGCGGCTGTTTTTATATCCCTGAGGTGATGAAAAATATGATTGCAAAGCACAGAAACATGAAATTCAGAGAAAGGAAAGGTCAATATGGATAAAAACAAAATCCGGCAGCTTGCCGATTACGCTATCAACGAATGCTGCGACCATTCGGAGGATTGTTATTGGACGATCTCCTATGACGAGTTGTATTACCACTTCGGCGCGGAGGTTTCCGACACCAACGAAAGCGGCAGATTGCTCGAAGAAGAATTACGGCAGAGAGAAGAAATCAACGAACTCATCATGACCGAGGACTGTATCGAGATGACCTGCCACCTGCAATACTGTCATAACTGCCAAGGGAATCCGGTGAGTCTGCTCTCCGTTCTCGGCTGTAACATTTACGATGAACACGAAACCGAACACGATCATGAGCCTGCGCACGACTCCTCCGATGAGGATCAGACGCGGGAGATGTCCATGTAACAAAAAGTTTGCACTTTATTGCTCCGCTGCGCAAGATAACCTGTTGCTATTTGCGAGAATATAGGTTATAATATATTCAAAGACAAAATCTCTCGAAACGGCGGTGGGAATATGAGCGATACGGCAAAGCGGATAGCGGAGCTGGAAAAGGAGCTTGCGGAAAGCATAAACGGATATATCTCCCGCAAGGTGATCAAGGGAAAAGAACGCTTCTATCTGCAGTGGACGGAAAACGGCAAGCTCAAAAGCCGGTATATCAAAGCCGGAGAATTGGAGCAGACCGTGGCTTTGGTGGAGCGCCGCAAAAGCCTCCAAGCGGAGCTGAAAAAACTCAAAGCAACACCCGACGGTGTCAAAAGCAATAATCTGAAACGAAAGGCGGTGCGGAATATGCAGAATATAACGGGAACCTTAATGTCGGAAGACCGTGTAATTGCGACCGTGAAAAACGGCGTCATAACGGATGCGGACGAAAGGCTCCTGCCCCTCTATCTGAAACGGACGGGAAACATCGAAGGCTGGCTTGCCTCCCGCGCCATCGATTCCCACAGAACCAACTCGCGCCTTCTCAAAAGAGCCTTGCGCCTGCGCACAACGGACGACATCGCCACGGCGCTTGCGGTAAATGCGGCGACCGTGACCGACCGCTACTGGTTTAAGCCCGAAGGCTCGACTGCCGTATATGAGGATATCCGCTTCAAGGAAAACTACTTTGCCGAGCTTGCCCTGCGCGGCGACCCCGACAGCTTCTCCCGCAAGCCCTCAAGAACACCGGAGCTGACCAACACCGGCAGCTTCGAAAAGTGCTGGAAGCTCATTGACGGCGAGTGGTTGATGTACAAAAGCGGAAACAAGGAGGAATATTTCTCGGAGCTGTTCATCTGCAAGCTCTGCGAAAAGCTGGGACTGCCTACGGCGCACTATGAGCTTGACGGACGGTATATCCGCTCAAAGGATTTCACAAACGGCGCGGCGGTCAACTTTGAACCGATACGCGCGCTTGTGGACGACGATGAGGATTACGAAAACTGCTTTCATGTGCTGAACGGCATATCCCCGGAGATCGCAAAGCAGTATCTGCTGCTTCTGTGGACGGACTCGGTCTGCTACAACATGGACAGGCACACCGAAAACTTCGGACTGCTGCGGGATGTGAAAACCGGAAAAATCCTCTCCCTTGCGCCCAACTACGATAACAACATCGCATTGATCGCCAAGGGCTATCCCTCCGATGTCCGCCGCACTCATGACGGACTGATCGGTTTCCTCAAAGCCTTCCTGCAGGACTGCGAAGAAGCGCAGGAGCTGTACCGGGAAATTCGTCTGCCGGAGATCACAGAGGATATCATCGACGAATGCCTTGACGAAATTCCTATCGAGGTAGACCGGGAATATATCCGCACCTTTATCCTCTGCGGACAGGACAGGGTTCGTGATATCATCGAGATGGATACGGATCTGTCCGAGGACGAAGAACCCGATATGGGACTTACGCTGTAGAAAGGCGGTGCAAACGATGAGAATTTTTGCAGAGCTTTCATGGCTGTGGAAGGGACTCGGAATATCTCTTCTTTCCTCTGCTGTGGGCGTAGGTCTTGTATGGGCAGTGTGCAGAGCTCGGAAAAAGCCGATAAACAAACCTGCCGCCGTCATCACCGGGGCAGCGGCTTTTGCGGCTTCGGTTATCGTGCTGCTGTTGCTCTCGCAAACGCCCAAAACTATCTAAAAATATATATCCGACAATGCGGCGCCGAAAAAACGGCGTCGCTTTTTATATCTGAAAGGAGATCACCCACATGAAAAAGATAACCTTCAATATCTCATTTGACGAGGACAAGGCATCCGCCCTTGTCCTTTATCTTTCGCAGAAAGGTGCGACCGTTGAAACAGAGCTGGAAAAATCCCTCGACACGCTATACACAAAGACCGTCCCGGCAGGTGTGCGGGAATATATCGAGCTGCGCTCCGGCAACACACCGGCTCCGGCTGCACCGAAACCGAGAAAGCCGAAGCCGCCCAAAACGGAGTATACCGAGATCAGCGAGGTGAGCGCCGATGAGCGACACTGATATTACCCTGTACCTTAACGAATACCGTGTGCGCGCCTTGGCAGAAGCGCTCGGCAGTCAGACTGCCGAAACGGTCGAGGATAAATTGACTGAGGCGTTCGACACGCTCTATCAGGAGTATGTTCCCGATGAGCAGCGCGCCTCCATCGAGGCAAGGATTGAAAGAGAGAACACCGCAGAACAGGCACGGCTGGAAACCTCCCGACGCTTTGCGGTCTACCACATCCATGAAAACGGTGATGACTGTCACTTCACAAGCGACTACTTCCGCACACCGCTGCAGGCTGCGTATCGATACCGTCTCTATGAGCGCAGCGAGTTATCCGCTGCCCCCGAAACCTTCGCCGACGCTTTTATTGAAACGAATCCCGTCAGCCTTGAATACTTCGGCAAGGTCTGTGCGGATATCCATGCGGATGACCGAGTCACTGCACTGCTCGAATTTGATTTGGACGAAGGTCGGGTCAGTGTTTACGACGGCACGGATAACGAGTGGCAGACCTACTCTCTGCATGATTTTTCCGTTGCGGCCTACAAAGCGTTCCGCTCCGATTATCGCAGCGAGGAATGCCGCCGTGAGATTTTCAACAACAGCCTTGCAGGGAAAGAAATGGATCTGTCGGAGGAAACCGATGACGAAACCGAAAACCAAGTGATTCAGATATAAGGAGGACTAAAGTATGGATAACAATATTTCAAAAGCGGAATTTCTCCGCAACTGCTTCAAGGAAATGCTTGATGATGGAAAGCCACATAGATACCGAGAGCTTTTGGAATTCGCTCGGCAGCAAATTCAGGGAACAAGGTTCGATGAAAAAATCCAGCCGAACCTTTTCATCCAGTATGTCAACAGCGTCATCAAGAAACCCGATTCGAACTATGAACGAGTACAGTTCGGTATCTATCAGAAAAAATCTCCGCAAAAACAGTTGGAGATCAAAGCGGATACGGTGCTGATCTTATTTATGTCTGAAATCTTAATTCTCAAGTTTTTGCAAAAAACCGCTGGAAGTATTCGAACTATTGTGGTATGGTGTGTCGTGCCAAAAGGCGAATAACAGCAAGGTGACCCCTTGCGGAAAGGAGAAAGACATGAACATTACTGAAATCACAAGCACAAAGAAGCAGACTGCCGAACGGCTTCGGTTAGCCCCGTATTGCCGCGTATCGAGCGATTCAACAGACCAGCTCCATTCCTTCGCCGCACAGATCCGCTACTACAGCGACTATGCCAAGAAGCATCCCGAGTATACGCTGGTGGACATCTACGCCGATGAAGGTCTGACTGGCACCGAGATGAAAAAGCGGGACGAGCTGAATCGGCTGATAGCCGACTGCAGAAAAGGCAAGGTCGACCGCATCATCGTCAAATCGGTCTCCCGTCTGGCACGGAACACCGAGGAGCTGCTCGTACTGCTGCGGATGTGCAAAGAGATCGGCGTGAGCGTGTACTTCGAGGAACAAGGCATCGACACCGAAAAACTGAATATGGAAATGATCGTAACATTCCCCGGTATGGCCGCACAGCAAGAAAGTGTGAACATATCGGGGAATTTGCGTTGGAGCTATCAAAAGCGGATGCAGTCCGGTGATTTCAACTGCACCTGTCCGGCTTACGGCTTCGACCTCAAGGACGGCGAGCTCGTAATCAACGAAACGGAGGCGGCGGTCATTCGGCGGATATTCGACCTATATCTCCAAGGATACGGAACGCTTGCCATTGCAAAAATGCTGAATGAGGACGGCATACCGCGGAAGCACGGCTACGAAAAATGGCTGCCGAGTTCCATCAACTATGTGTTGAACAATGAACGCTATATGGGAGATGCGCTCCTGCAAAAGAGCTACACTACCGAAACCCTGCCGTTTCGGAAAATGAAAAACGACGGACGGCTGCCGCAATACTATGTGGAGAACAGCAACCCTGCCATCGTCAGCCGAGAAACCTTTCAGGCGGCACAGAACCTGCTGCGCTCACGGAAAACGGAAAGATGCAAAAGAAAGTCCTATCCGCTGACCGGAAAGCTGCGCTGTCCCGAATGCGGCAGAGTCTTCCGACATCAGGTGGTAAACGGCAAGGCGCATTGGATAGGCTCCTGCCGCTCGTCCGGTGCAACCGAATGTCAGCACCGCCATGTGCGTGAGGATATCGTATATGAGATATTCACCGATATGGCTATCAAGCTGAAAACCTACCGAGCCGAACTGCTCGGTACGCTGATTCACCAAATGGAAACCATGCAGGACCGCACAAGCCGCAATCAGGAGCGTATACGGCAGATAGATAAAGAAATTGCCGACCTCGGTGCGAAGAACCATGTCATTGCAAGGCTGCACACAAGCGGCGCTATGAACGCCGCCGATTACGCCATGCAGACTTCGGAGATCGGCAACCGCCTCACCGAGTTGCGCATCGAGCGGCGGCAAAAGCTCACTGAGGATGAGGACGACCAATTACTCGCCACCCTCAAAGACTTAAATACTATCCTCGATGAATATGAGCCGACCGTCGAGTTTGACAACGGGCTGTTTGACGAAATCGTCGAGAGCATCACGGTGGACAGCAGTGAACAGCTTACCTTCAAGCTCATCGGCGGCATTGCACTGACCGAGCAAATCCCAAAGAAAGGACGGTGAAACCGAATGAAAAACAGGACCCTGCCTTACGGCTACTGCTGTAAAGACGGCGTTATCGTCATAGAACCGCAGGAAAGCAAAGTGCTGAAACAGATATATGCCGCCTACCTTGACGGCTCCTCAATGCTGACCATAGCCGAGCAGCTAAACAGAGAAAAAATCGAATACAGGGACGGCGTTACCGGTTGGAACAAAGGGCGGCTCAAACACCTCATTGATAATACAAAGTACCTTGGCACAGAGGTGTATCCGCCGATTATCGATCGAGCAACCTATGAGAAAATACAGAAAGCAAAGCATGGGCGCAACACACAAAAGAATATGGACAAAACACAGGACATATTCAAGCTGACCGTCCCCGTCCGATGCCCAAGTTGCGGCGACCGAATGCGTCGCCGACACGACAGCCGATGCAAATGCCAAGAGCGCTGGACTTGTGAGAACACGGCCTGCCGTCTGCGGATCGAGATATCCGATGCCGAACTGCTGACCGCACTCGCCGACCTTCTCGGCACAGTAACCGCCGACAGTATCACATTGCCTGTAGAATCACCCTACGAACCGAGCGCCGAGGTAATACGGCTGAATAACGAGATCAGCCGTATGCTTGACATGACGGAAATAGACAAGGCTGTGTTGCGAAGCAAAATGACGGAGTGCCTCGCCCGGAAGTATAAAGAACTCGGCAACGGGTGCTGCGCCGTACAAAGGCTGAAAGCCGAACTTGGCAGTACGGCAGACATCGCCGAGCGGCTGAACCGCGCGGTCAGCGAAATACGCCTGTACACCGACAAAACGGCAGACATCATACTGCTGAACGGACAGATCATACGAAAGGAGTCAGACAATGGAACAGACTGTTGTATCCCCGCCGAGAGTGGTGCGGATAATCGAACCGACCGTATCGGTCAGAGAAACCGTGAAAACCCATTACCGAGTCCTGCGGGTGGCGGCATACTGCCGCGTTTCCACTAAGCAGGAGGAACAGCTCAACAGCTACGAAAATCAGGTGGAACACTACACCGAACGCATCCATTCCGAAAACGGATGGACGCTTGAAGGTATCTACGCCGACAAGGGCATCTCCGGCACAAGCGTGAAAAACCGAGATGAATTCAACCGCATGATCCGTCGATGCAAGCAAGGGAAAATCGACATGATCATCACGAAATCCATTGCCCGGTTCGCGCGGAACACGGTGGACTGCTTGAAGTATGTCCGACTGCTCAATGACCTCGGTGTCGATGTGTACTTCGAGGAACAGGGCATCCACAGCAATCAGCCCGGTGCGGAATTTTACATCACCATCTACGGCAGCATTGCGCAAAGCGAATCGGAAAATATCAGCGCCAACATTAAATGGGGCAAGGCGCAGGCCGCCCGTGAAGGCAAAGTAGTATTCAGATACAAGAACTTCCTCGGCTACCGCAAGGGCGAGGACGGACAACCCGAAATCGTCCCCGAAGAAGCCGAAACGATCCGCCTTATATATGACCGCTTCCTCGCAGGCGACAGCTTAAAAGGAATTGCCAAACTACTTGAAGAAAAGGGCATCAAAAGCCCGACGGGAAAAGCAGAGTGGCAGTTTTCCACGATACAGTCCATTCTCTCCAACGAGAGATACAAAGGCGATGCCATCATCAATAAGACCTACATCACCGACTGCATCAGCAAAAAGGTCAGAGTCAACAACGGCGAACGCCCGAAATACTATGTGGAAAACAGCCACCCTGCCATTATCGACTCGGCTACCTTCGGCAGAGTTCAGGAGGAACTCGCAAGGCGCTCCGGCAAACGCAAGATCAGCCGAAAAGCCAAGACCGAACAAGGCAAATACTCAAGCAAATACGCTCTGACAGAACTGCTCGTCTGCGGCGAGTGCAAATCCGCCTACCGCCGATGCACATGGACGGCAAGCGGTAAAAAGAAAATCGTGTGGCGATGCATCAACCGCATTGAATATGCCAAGAAATACTGTCATAACTCGCCATCCGTAGAGGAAAGTGTACTGCAACGGGCTGTGATGGCGGCAATCATGGAAACCGCCAACCAAAATGCCGAGGTATTGCGAACACTGAAGCTGCACATCGGCATGGGCTTGGCGGGAGAAAAGAGCGAGGATAACAGCATCGACCTACAGATACGGATCGCCGAAATCGACGCAGAATTCAAAAAAATGCTCGACCGAGTGTCCACCGACACCATCGAAGCCTTTGACGAGGAAACTGCAACTCGGCTCATGAACGAAAAAAGCCGCCTGCAACAGCAGCTCGACAGCATAGCCGACGCAGAGCAGCGGCGAGAAAACGCAAAATCCCGACTCGATGATATTTACACGATACTCGACGGCATAAAGAACCGCCCGATGGAATACGATGACCAGATCGTCCGCCAACTGCTTGAATGCATAGTGGTGGACTCCAAAGAACAGATTACCGTAATATTCAAAGGCGGTCTTAAATCGGTGCAGCCGCTGACCGAATGACAGCGGCTCACCGCTGCCCCATCAACCTTGAAAGTTCAAGATTTTTCGTAAGGGAACAAATACTACTCCCAAAAAGGCGAAAAAATCTATTTTATAGTCCTCCCACAAAAACAGGTCTTAATCCGTATGGGATTAAGACCTGTTTTTATTATGGCTTTAGCCGGTTGAGGACGAAGTCCGAAACAAAGAACCACCCGCTATGCGGGTGCGCGTCAGTTGTTATACAAAAAAATTCTCCAAAGTAGTACAATAAGGTTGTTCAAGTCTTAGAGAACTACGAAAGGAGAATTTTAATGGCTAACAGCACAAATAGTTTATCACACACAAAATGGTTATGCAAGTACCATATAGTAATTGTTCCGAAATACCGCAGGAAAATAATATATAATCAAACTCGGAAAGATTTGCAAGAAATAATAAAGACCTTATGCAAATATAAAGGAGTAGAGATAATAGAGGGACATATGATGCCGGATCATGTACATCTTTTGCTAAGCATACCCCCAAAAACGAGCATAGCGAGTTTTATGGGGTATCTGAAAGGTAAAAGCGCACTGATGATGTTTGATAAACATGCAAATTTAAAATATAAGTTTGGCAACCGACACTTTTGGGCAGAAGGATATTATGTTTCAACAGTAGGCTTAAACGAAAGCACAATAAAAAAATATATCCAAGACCAAGAGAAAGCGGATATTGCATTGGATAAGTTAAGCGTTAGAGAATACGCAGACCCATTTAGCTAACCCCTTTAGGGGTAGCCAAAGTGGCAAAGACTCTAAGGCTTGAACAAAGAGGAAGCCCGCGCCTTGAGACGCGGGTCGGCTTTATGGGCTTATAGCCCTTGTGCAAACCACCCGTTTGACGGGTGGTTATGATTTATATATTAAACTGGCGATCTGGCTTTATGCCCCGTCATCCGTTTTAAAATTCAAAAGTCACTTGAACAGCTTTATTTTTCCTATAATCGGCAGTTCCTTTGCCTTTCCCTGCGCCGCATATATTATGCCGATTACCGAAAATACGGGGAACACTATACCGATTACCGCAGTGGCAAGCGCTACGACCCTATATACTATCCAGACCGGTCCCCACGCCACAGCGCTTAAGACAGACAGCAACACCTTACGCACTACCGAGTAAGCCGCTTCGCCGACAAAAAGGATAAAGCCCTGATTGGTGTGAAAACGGGCAAACTTGGACTTAGGCGCCGCGATAAGCGGAACCAACACCAATATGCTTATGTACGCCAGTACTGCGTATACCTTGTTGTTCGAAATATCTGCGCTGTCAAATTCGGCGGTTCTGTCCTCTGTGTCGGTAAACTCATTAAAGCTTTGAGCAAAATTATTCTGAGCGTTGTTTTCAGTCTTTGTGCCCTTATTGGCTACCGGTTCGCCGCAGGAAGGGCAATAATTATCGTTTTCCGTGAGCTCTTTTCCGCACTTGGTACAAAAAGCCATTTAAAATTCCCCCGTTTTATTTTTCTTTTAATGTAAAGCGTATATAAGAGCGACAGTCTCAATTATAATAATAATAGGTATTCCTATCATAAATTTCTTTTTGCGTGTCTTGTGCCGTACCGCCAGCATTGCGGCATACATACCGACGCCGCCGCCCAATACCGCAAGCAGCATAAGCGATTTTTCGCTGATACGCCATTTATTCCTCACAGCCCGTCTTTTATCAAAAACGCATACCGCCGCGGAAACGAGATTTATTATAACAAGATACCAAAAAAGATATAGACCGACATCCTCCAAATATACCACCTAAGTTATTTTAACACATTCACACTGCTTTTTCAATTTGTTTTTTCAGCTTATTTATTATTCTTTTTTCAAGCCTCGATATATATGACTGTGAGATTCCGAGAGTATCCGCAACCTCCTTTTGCGTGTATTCATCATATCCGTTCATACCGAACCGCATTTCCATTATTTGCTTTTCCCTCGGCGGAAGCTCGCCCACAAAGCCCATAAGCAGAAATCTCTCGTCCTCCTGCTCTATTCCCCTGCCTACCTCGTCGCCGTCACTTCCGAGAACATCCGAAAGCAAAAGCTCGTTTCCGTCCCAGTCGATATTAAGCGGCTCGTCTATCGATACCTCGTTTTTCTGAGACGCGTTCTTCCTCAAATACATTAAAATTTCATTTTCAATACATCTTGAAGCATATGTCGCAAGCTTTATGTTTCTGTCGGGGCAGAATGTGTTTACCGCCTTGATAAGTCCTATTGTACCTATTGAAATAAGATCCTCTATATTGACCGCGGAGGAATCAAACTTTCGGGCAATATACACCACAAGCCGCAAATTATGTACAATAAGCTTATCCTTGCCGCTTTGTCCGCCGTTTCTGAGCAGGTCCTGCTCCTCCTCAGCCGAAAGCGGCGGCGGAAGCGTTGCAGCGCCGTTAATATAAAAGGTCGGTTTAATTATACCGAGTTTTATAAGAATAATTTGAAATAAAGCCTTGATTTTCATACTGTTTTCTTCCCTACATAAATATTTTCGGATTGACTATTGCCTGATAATCGTCATTAAGCCGTGTTTTGGAAACGGCAAGAATAGGCTTTTCGAGCCGTACTGTGCGTGTGCCGTCCGTGACCGTAGCCATATCGCATCTGAAACCGTCAAGCGCGCCCGTTCCGGACACTGTTCCGCACGGCATAAGGCGGTATCGGGATTTTAAGCTTTCATTGCTTTCAATATCAATGTTTCCGAAAAGAGCGGCAACACCCTTGCTGTCCGTAATTATAACCTCGGAATTCCCGAAAGTGTCCTCAATGGAATTTCCGGTATCTATTATTCCCTCCATGTTGACCTTGCCGTCGCCCGCAAATACCGTAATATTGCATCTTTCCGCCAAAGCCGAGTTTTTTTTCAGCAAGGAATAAAACGCCGTATAAAGCAAATAAACCGTTACCGAAGACCCTATAAGCACTGCGGGAGAAATATTAAAATACACCACCGAATTTATAACCGCCATACCGTCAGGCTTTAATAAGTACCAGAGCGCGGTCATAATTCCGCCGTAAGCAAAGCAAACTATCATAAGCACCGCACAGCCCCTTGCGAAGCATTTAAGGCTTTTAAAGCCAAAGCTTATAAGCACCATAACAGCGCAGGAGGCAAGCCGTATAAATATTCCGCCAATAGTACCGCCGCTCGGGGCAAATATGTAAAGAGATGTAAGACCCCCGACAAACGCCGCCGCGATCTGCCGCACTGCGGGGGGTCTCAGCTTAATAATTTTTCCTGTTACAAGCAAAAGCATATAATCGACGATAAAGTTTAAAATCACAAGTATGTCGGCATATATTACCATAGCGGCACCCCCTTTTTCATCAAAGCCTTTAATAGTATTATACGCCTGTACCGCCGTATATTATGTCACACCGAGTAAGTATAATTTGTCGGGTCAAAACGAAAAAAGGCGCCGATTTTCGGCGCCTTTTTAAATTGGCTCTATAATAAATGTTGGGGTAAACAAGTAGAGCCTACAAAAAAGACAAAAAAAAGTAGAGCATATTTGGAAAGAAACCGTTAAAATGGAAATGAGTAGATAC